>Ga0169931_10010501_pt1 | contig 13191 bp, 16 predicted proteins | sample Kivu_15m_20L_FD_129675 | JGI IMG/M metagenome (GOLD analysis project Ga0169931, IMG submission 129675) | Freshwater microbial communities from Lake Kivu, Western Province, Rwanda to study Microbial Dark Matter (Phase II) - Kivu_15m_20L... | ecosystem: Environmental > Aquatic > Freshwater > Lake...
AAAATTTTTCTTTACCTCTTTGATCGATAATTCGGTAATAAAAATTTTATATTCCAATTGACAGGAAATATTTTAATTTTAAAACGATTCCTTTTCATCTTGGGCGGATTCTTCAGGCTTATATTCGCTCAAAAAATCAGAAGATTCCAAATTAAATCGGATTTGCTCTTCTTCCTGTGGTACATTGGATAAAATCAAATCATCGTGTAGATCAATAGAACTTGGACCACCGAAAATTTCGGAGTTGGCCATATTTTGTAAATGCATCACGTGTAAACTTTCCCCCATCGTATTTGCTCTTCTGACTCTTTCTCTAAAAGATGACAAAGATTCAGTTTTGGCTTTATAACCCAAATTCTTTGCTAGCATTCTCCTGGCTTTTCTAGCTTCGCTCATATCATTAAATTGAAAATTTAAATCCTTTATTTTTTTCCAGCGTTTCGGGCTTATTTTGAACATCCAAACCCAACACGAATTTGAATAATTTTAAAAAAAGACCAGGAATAAAAATATCCTTGTGTTTTACAACATCGTTGGCAGGAATAAACTTAAATTCCATCGAATTTTCCTGCTCCGAGCCGTCCGGCTGTGGTTCTCCTTTTTCTAAATTTGTCACGTCTACGGCGAAGCACGGTTGTTCATGTTCTACAAATTTAGAAGAAGTGACAGACCCGAGGTAAAACCATCTTTTGGAATCTTGAACATCATATCCACTTTCTTCCTTTAATTCTCTTTTAGCTGTTGCCAATAGATCGGGATCCTCCTCTTCCGATGTACCAGAGATTAAAGAAATTGACATTCCGCCTTCTCTAAAAGAATTTGGCTCTTTTAAAACCCCAATAGATAAAGGTAAACCAGCTTCATCCGATAAAAATGGCATTACAACCACATTTGTAAATAGGGGAATCATTCCGGTCGAGCCGTTTCTTTCTTCCACCCGGAAAAGTTCATTTTCGAAAAGTACTTTGTTATCCATGTTCTATTTGGTCTAAAGAATTATTTGAGGAAACGAGATTTTTTTTCTTGTCATAGTAAGACAAAATAGATTCACCCAGAGCTGCTTTGATGTCTTCTATTTCAATCCCCTCGGTCACGAAATTCACGATTTCCTGGTCTGCTTCCTCGAAGGAGGAGGTTAGAACACCATATAAATTTTTAGAAGGCAAGTTCAATTTCAAAGTGATATTCACGTTGACCCAATTAATTTTTTGTTTTTTTAACAAACTATATATCGGAGATTCGGAAAGATGTACCGCCGAAACCGTGTTTTCTTTTTTAGGTTCGGCGACAGGACCTAGCTCTTTGGGCTGGGTAACATGGGGTGGATTATCAACTGAAAGATTTACTTTTTGGGCTGGATACACGTCGAGATATTCCTGAACTAGCTCTACATTTATTCTGCCCCCCGACTTAAAATTGAGAAAAATTAAATCGGTATAATTTTCTTTTTCGATGGATTTAAATTTTTCGGTGTTTCCCATGTGGTCTCCTTTCAGCCACAAGAAATCTTTATCTTGAAAAAAATCTTCTATTTCAGCTAAGCTTTTTTCTTTCCAGTTCATTTTTTTACTTTTTCCGAATAAGTTTTTCCATCCGATTGCCTTTAACTTTAATTTCACTTTGAAAAATTTAAAAACACAAACGATTTGAAACTTGATTGAGCCTTATATGGGACAACAAAATAAAGTTTCTAGTTCAGGTCTATTCTCCTCCTCGAAAAAATCTATCCATACGATCTTGGTCCATTGTGTTGGTTAGGATTTGTTGGAGTCTCTCTATTTCTTCTTTTTTGCTTTCTTTCTGTTTTTCGTCTTTGAGATTTGCTTGTTCGGAAATTAATCCGCCTAATTTTTTTAACAAATTAGATTCTTCCCTTTCACAATCTTTTTCCAAGACACACTTAGTTAGGTAGTTGCAAATTTGATTTTCGAGAATTTCAACTAGAGAATTTTCAGATTCGTGGAATTTCCCAGCTGGTCCTCTAAATTCTCCAGTATAACCCGCGTTCTTCTTTTTAATTCTGATGTCCGGAAATTTGTTGAGGGAAGATTTGTAAATTTTAAGGTCGGTAAAGAGATCTTTTTTTTCTGGTTTCACGATTTCAGCTTCCATCCCATTTTGAAATTTCATTTCATATAAATCATCGAACCTTTTGGTTATTTTTTCGATTTCCGTGTGGATCCCTAGAGAATCCAAAATAATTTGTGAATTTTCTTTTATGGATTGAAATTCATCTTTCTTTTGAATGTGAGAATTAATAAAAGAATCGACAAATTCCTCTACCTCTTCTCGATTTTCAAATTTGGAAAACCACTTGGTATAAGGCTTAATGTGAATAACAGCCGATTTGTTTCCTTTCTTGAGGTCACAACAAGATTTAGGAAATTTAATTTTTTTCTTTTCGTGGGAAATTTCCACCCAATTTTCATCAATCGAGTAACCAATCATCCCCTGGTTAGGCTCAGGATAAACTTGAAGTTTCAATGACCAATTTGCCAAAGGTCCTATAATCCCCAGATTTTTTTTACTCGTAGATGCGGACTCGTTTAAAAAAACAAAGTCTTCGAAATTTGGAATTTGATTTTCATTCATTTTTACCAAATAAAATCGACACACTAAAGTCTGCTACCTTGGTGGATTTCCCCATGTTTATCTCCAATAAAGTTGGATTGGTCGGAATTAAAGATTCTCCCTTTCGAATTTTAACTAAATTGTTATCGATATTTTCTCCCGGTACAATTTCAAATTCGAATTCTTTTGGATCCTCCGGGTGATCGTCTACAATCAGCTCCAATTCAATTTGATTGATTTTAAAGGCTATATCTTGAACCCCGTCCTTTTTTCTTTCCACTGAAATTTCATATTCTACTTCACACTTCAAATCGTCTACGTTGGTCAGTTCTGGGGGTCTATTGGTTAACTTTACGTCAACATAATTTAATTCCGAAGTAAAAGTGTATTCGGAGGTAAATTTTTTTTTCTTTTGGACACTGTAAGAATCAAAATCTTGAATCCTCATGTTATTAATTTTCTTTGTCGTATATATCCTCAATTTCTTTTTTCCTTTTTTGCCTTTTTGAAAATATATAAGGAAAATAAGGTCTTAGGTTATGAAAAATCTATCATCTACTTGGTTTCTTGAATTTCCCATAGATTCCGAACACAAACAATATGTTTTACTTGACTTCTTACAAGCTATAAATAAAGAAATTAGAGAAGACAATATTTACCATCCCATTAGAAAAGTTTTTGATTTAATTAGAACCTTAAAATTGGTCGAATTGGCCATGAACGGGCAAAAATTACCAGCTGGAGAATTAAAGGACAAAGAAAAAAAGATGATCGAAAATTTTCGCACTCTAAAATTATCAGGGGACGATTATTTCGAACTTCAAGAAACGATCAGACTTTCCCTGGATTGTTTATACAGATATGCCGAAATTGGTTCTAATATTTGGAAAAAAATCGAAAGCAGAATTTCAGTTTACAACCTCAATCCAAAACAAGAAAACCCAAATTCGGGTATTTTACTCGTTAGAAATATGATTACAGATGAAGTACATCCCTTCTGGTGGTCCAAATACACCAACCTTTCTTCTGTAGGGGTCATGATGAAAAACGTGAAAATGAAAAATAATTTTTATTCGATTAGTTACGATTATCTTATTAATGAAATTCTAACAGAATTGAAAATCGAATCTAAATCAATCAAAATTACAGTTATGGAAATTTACGAAGATTTTGATTTGAATTCTAATATTCTCAAAATTGCGAAAGATTTGTTTATTGAGGATTTAGAAATTCAATTAGAATTACTGTGATTCTTTCCAACAATCATCGATTAAAGAGTGCCCCTCGTGCTGATATGCACTCCTTTCCCATGAAATAGCAAATCTAAAATTTTTATCCCTCCAATTAATTTCATTAAACCAGATATCGGGACTATCCCATGAACCTTCATCTAGCGCTTTCAAATAAAATTCTCTCCCATTTTGGGGTAACACAACACAATGAGCCAAGATGATTTTAGAGGTAATGTAAAATTGCTCGAAAAAAGAGTCAGTGTCGGTTGAAAAATCGACCGGGGACTGTAAAAAACCATTTACAAATCTAGACCCTAAGGAAAGATAACGGATGCCATATTTTGAGCAAAATTGTATGCCCCCAGACAAAGTTTGCATGAATTTATCATGGGGTACTTCCAGTACACAATCACACTCACATAAAACTAAGGCATCTAGGTCCGGAGTAAAATTTTCTTGGATTGCCTTCTTAAAAGATTGAAAAGCTCCATAATGTCCAGGTCCATGGTTGGTAAATTCACTTTGACTTAAGGCCTTTATTAATTTCCAATCTTCTCCGGAGTATCTTTCGTTTATTTGTTGAACATATTCTAGACCTGCATTTCCTAAAGGAGACAAAGAGGAAATAGATGCCTGCTCTCTGGGCGTGTCAGTCTCGGTTAAAATGTGAACTAAACGAATTTTTGACATGTAAAATTTTTTTCTTATATCAAAAAAAAAGGACGAGTTTCGCCCGTCCTTCTTATAAAGAGCAGAAAAATCAGAAATCTTTTAGTCTTTTAATTTTAGTGTAATCCAAAGACTCAGATTCGTTGGTTGTTGTGGCTAGACCTGGACCCCCAATAGCATTAATATACTGTCTGTGTCCACCAGCGTTATATCCAGGCAAACCGATACCTGCTCTTTCGGGAGAAAATACAGCGTCTGCATAACCTACAAAGTCATAGGCTGGTTCTCTTTTGATCCGATGAAATCCAGTTCTATCATAAGAGTTTTTTTGATTTTCGGGAGCTAAGGGTTTGAACGAATTGTCCATGACCTTGCCCAAAAAATCTTTGTAATCTAAAATTTCTCTTTTGGCTACGTTATTAATGTTCATGTATTTAAATTTTATTCTGTTGAGGAGCGACCAAATCTAGAAACATATCATTCCCAGAAGTATTGGAAATTTGGTTCACATTTGCCTGATTCATAGATCCTAGATTTGCAAAAAAGTTATCTAACATCGAGTTTCTTTCTGCTTGGTTTTCAATTTTTATCCCAGAAGATTTGGCATTAGAAGTTAGATCTTTCTCAATTTTTGATTTTTCACCTGGAGTCAAACCTTTGACAAAATCTTTCGCGGAGTTTTTTGGAGCAGATCCAAACAATCCCAAATAGAAATTTTCCAGTGTTTTTTGGAAATCACCGGTTGATGTTTGGTTTTGGATATATTCCGAAATTGTTTTAAATAAATACCCATTTTTATCGGTTACCCCTAATTTTTCTGCTATTCCATCCAATCCTTCACTAATCAAAAATTCTTGTGTGGCCTTCGCTGCTTTCGGAGCCAAATACATTGCATCTGCCTTGCCGTTGAATAATATACCCCAATAATCTTTAACCTCGAACTGTTCGACCATTTGCTGAACTATTTGTGATAAAATTGTGTTTTCACCAATTCCAAGGTATTTTAGAATATAAGCTGTTGCCTTGTTCTTGAGGACATCAGTAAACGCATCAAATCCTTTGGTGAATAAATTCCCTAAAAAATCAAAGGAGAAGAAGGAATCATTGGCTTCTTCTATTTTTTGACCTGTGAACTCGTCAAAGCTTTGTATTTTTTTAATCATCACGAGGTAGACTTTTTTTCTATATATCTACTTCGAATTTAAAAAATTACACAGGTGAATCTTTTTCCAAAAAAAGATTTACCGCTTGCTGGCGATATCCCAATTTATCTTCTTTAATTTTTGGATTTTTCAAAGCCTCCTTAGGTCTATCCACAATTTCAGAAGGCAGAAGAGGGCCAAAGGTATCCTTCAGAATTTTTTTATCAGTTCTCCATTCCTTCGGGAGATGTAAGGCAAAACGAACAATGTCTAGGTGTAAAAATGGATTTCTGAGTTCTAAAGTGTGTGCCATAGAAAGCTTGTCCAATCTGGGCAGATGATAAAATCTGAGCTCATCGAACACATCAGAAAATTGAGAATCATATTCATGAATCCTAGAATAGCCACCAAAAAGTTCATCTGCTCCATCACCACTCAGCACTATCCTAGAATTTCCTTGTTTTTTAACCGCTTCAAAGAGAAAAAATTGCGGGATCACTGAACCTAAATCTATGGGACTTTCGTTCCAATCTTGATAGATCTTTTTAATTTTGGATTCATCCATGTTATAATCCAAAAAATTAACCTGTTTCTGATAAAATTCAGATAGAATGTTGACAAACTTCGATTCCCCATTTTCTATAGAAAACCATTTTACCTCGGGAGCAAGTTGTTTTAAGACTCCTGCAATAATAGAAGAATCCAAACCCCCAGAGACCAATAAAGAAATGGGATAATCTTTAGAGATCAATCTATTTTGGACGGATTCAAAAAGTTTTTCCCACAACCACTCCAAGTGTCCTTCATAATCCCCAGGAACCAAATTTTCAATTGGAAAATTGAAGCCCCGGTAGTAGTTCACGTAGGTAGATTTAAAACTTGGAGCATCTAAATTATAATAATAGATGGTGTTAGGTAAAATTCTTTTTACGTCCCGATAGGGTGTGGAATTATCCGTCACATATCCAAATTTTCTGACGGTCGAAATAAAATGTGAATCCTGAGGACTGAACCAATGTTTGACAGCTTTAATCTCGGAGGCCAATTCTCCATCGCTGTTGGTGTACAAACACTTTTTACCCAAAGGATCCGTAAAACAAATTACATCTTTAGTTTTGGCATCATAAATGGCTAAAGCCCAAAAACCGTCCCAGGTTTGAATTCTGGGCATAAACATGGAACAAAACATTTGGAAAGATCCCCCTTTCCAGGGGGCAAATGTTTGACAAAGATATTCTATATCGGATCCAAAGACCGTAGAGTCATAGTTAAAGATCTCACCGTTATATAACAAAAAAATTCCAGGAGAGATTTCAATTGGCTGCTTCCACCCATCCCCTTCTTGAGTTTGGATCGGAAGTCTAACATGAGACAAAAAAACTCCATCTCTCTCAATGGTATTTGATTCTATTCCCCTATGGGAGATAGAATCAAATCTTGAACTTTCTCCGTCTATATTAATAAAAATACCACACATATCAGATCAAATCAATTAGATTCTTTGTTGTCTTATGTGTGAAGTCATTGGTAAGTTTCACGATTTCAATGTCAGGAAGGACCAACTGAAGTACAGAAATAAGATTCATCAATGTTTCCTTCTCTTCGTTAGAACCTTCTCTGAAATCCCAATTATCCTTCGTTCTGGACTCTGGATTGGTCCCTTCTACCACTACAACTTTTAAATTTTTCAGAAGGTCTTTGTCCCTTAAGAGATTAAGTTGTTTTAAAGCTTCTTGATCGGTAATTCTTTTGCTTATAATTCCCCAGGTTAGGACCGTTAGAAATCCTCTATCTAAAATAAAATTTGGTAAAAATCCATCCCTGTTGAGTTGAAGCAGCATAGCTTCCTTGCCTAAGGCAAAATAGTGTGTCTTTGGATCTTCGTCTGGAATCTTCAACCCAGAAAACCATCCGGCAAATTCGAACTTGAAAATTGGGATTCCTGTTTGTTGTGAGTATTTGTTCGCTAAAAAAGTTTTGCCAGAATTTCTGGCACCTTCAAAAATTGTAACCACAAAGCAAAATTTTAAAATTGTTCTTTTTTCTTTATGTGTAAAATGGCATTAAGTTCCTTCTTACCGAAATTCTTGCCGGGGAGTCCAGGTTCCCTCCAAATTTTTCTGAATTTAGAATCATTTTTTAAAAAATTGGCTCTTGCTTTATCGTCCAAAATTTGATCAAATTCTGCATATTTTTTGGGATATCGCTTTTTATATTTAATTAAGCATTTATCTAAATGAATATTCAGAGAATCTTCATGAATACCCTTAGCCTGACCCTTTAAATCATTTACAAAATCTTTTGGTGTGTAATGAATTTTTTTTGTCCCAGGAAGATGTGTATGAACTTCGCTGCACGACAATAAAAAGCAAACCAAAAATAAGAGGGAAAAATTTTTCATTAGAAAGTTTAATCCGTAAAATTACGACAAAACTTTGAAAAATCAATCAAAATTTACCACATATACGTTTCCTTTATCGAAAGATTTAATATCCTCGGTGGTCTTGTAATTCATCCGATCTGCGTGTTTTTGGACAGAGGGAGATAAAACTTTGCTGGCTCTGTCAAAATTATCTTTAAGAATTTTTTTCGGATTGCCGTCATAACCCTTTTTTAGAATTTCAATACCCTCTTTATTTAACAGTGGAATTGGTGATTTTGGATCAGAATCTAATATTTTTCCGGCCATAATTTTTTTCATTCTAGATTCACTTAAAATCTTTTTTTCCAAAATGGGAAATGCCGCAGACCATTTCTTATCCTCAGAAGACCAAACCACACAAGAGGAACAAACGAATACACACACCGATAGCAAAACAAAATCATAGAAATTTAAATCGGGTTCATCGTCATCTACCTGAGCAGCAATTTTAGCAGCCTCCAAAACTTTTTGAAAAGATTCCCTGGTCAAATACCCTCTTTTGAAATACTCGTAAGGTTCAGAATCTGGAGCAGACTTTGAAGATCTGAGCGCGTCTTTCAGATCATCATAAGTACTAACTAAAAATGTGAAATGGTCGGATAGTTTCGGTTCAATCTCGGAAGAATTTTTTGTGTTTCCATAAAAATTTAAAATTTCAACGATGGCTTTTTCTCTAGAGTCGTCTTCTAATCCTCCGAATTTTGAATAATATCCAGTGTACCATCGAGCAAAAGAGTCTTTATCATCCGGATCATCTCCCCCAGAAATCTGCGTCCACCTGGACCAGTTGTAAGGTTTCTTGATGTTACAAGCCAACCTTTTCGTGGAATATAAACTTCCTATTTTATCGTCAGGTTTTTGAACCCAAAAGAAAGCAGGTTTATCCTCTTCTTCTTTGCTTTCTTCCAAAGCTTGAATCCAAGATTCAACAAAATCTGCCGGATAAGAACTTTTTAAAGTTCCATCCTCTTTTAAAAAATCCTCTTCCTCTGCGTTTTTATTAAATCCACTCCGTAAATTTTTAGCCAAATTTTTGGCTAAGGATCCATCTTTTTTGGAATTATCTTCTACGGATTTAAACAAATTCGAGCCTTCAGTCTTTTCGAGATCTGTGGAATTTTTTTCTAGCTCTTTTTCTAAAGTATCGTCGTCTATATAAATTGATTCGTTGATTCGGCTAAAAAAATCCAAAGACAGAACAGCAGATTCTGACATGGCATATGATTTTTTAAGAATATTTAGTGCCTCTGCTAAGGCTTCTTTATTTTCCTCTGATACCTGCTCCATCTTCAACAAAGAATCAAAAAGGGATTTATCTAGTTCTCCGTTGGCGTTTTTATTGGACAAAGATGACTGAATAGATTTGACAACCACGGAAGTGGCCGAATTAAATTCTCCATTAGCACCTCCGTGTTTTTGGAGAAATTTTTTCACAGAAGGAAACGAGTTCATCAGTGTTTTCTGAAGAATAGCAATAATTCCGGATTTTTTAAATTTAATATCAGAGTCTTTAGCACCTTGTTTAATTGGAAAAATCTTTTGAACAACACGGTTTTCGACCTCTTCTAGTTCTTCTCTAACGTTTTTATCCACCATCAACTCTTGAACATTCGCCTTGGATATAAGATCTAAAGCTGATGTTATGAGTTCGGTCACGTCGGAAAACTTAGATACAAGTTCATCGTCATCCAAGATTTTTTTCATGCTCATTTCGGTGGCCTTGATCTTGTAATTGTAATATTCTTCAGATAGGGAATCCGTTTGTTTTTCTAATTCTAATAAACTTTTTCTGTCCTTTTCCCCCGTTAGATCTTTTGAATTTTGAATCGATTCGAGCTTCTGCTCCAAGGTTGAAAATAATCTTTGCCAGTCCCTACCATATCCAGCTTTTGCATCTTTACCTTTAGAATCTGAAATTAAATTCACAAGTTTTTTCCCCAATCTTTCTATCCTACCGTTGAAGCCTATAGCAACGGACTCGTTTAAAGAATTAAAAGTATAATCAAAAAACTGTGATTCATTTTTAGATTTTTTGGCTTTCGAAGAAGCAATCATGTCTAAAGAAGAAACTAATCTATTTGCTAAAATTTTGAACTTTTCTAGAATACTATCAGCGAGTTTACCGTCTATTTCAACTAGTCTTTTTAAAGAGTCTCCAACCGATCCTAAAGCAGTCATATACATGTTTTTGACTTTAGCAAATCTAGAATCTCCTATTTCGGATTCATCTGAATAATCTTTCATTTTTGCAACCAAACTTTTAACAGTCTTGGCCGAACCAATATCGGATAGCATAGACCTTATCTCGTCGGGTTTTCTGCTTTCTTTAGAAGCAAGATCAAAAACAATTTTCTTAAAAGTATCTAAACTTACTTCAGTTGTTTTTTTCAAAAGATTTTCTACCGAAGCGTTTTCATTCAACCTCATGAAATCTGAAATAAGAATCCTAGCAGCAGGATTTTGAGAAAAATAATTAGCCATTCTAATAAATATTTGTTTTATCTCCAGATTTATCTTTAGCTTCCATGGCTGAGGCCAATTTGGTCAGCATGGCGGGTAAAGCAGAATATAAAGAAGCTTGTTTTTTTAAACTAGCAGATTTTTGGGACACCTCCGTTTGCTCTTTTTCATTTTGGATTTCGTCCCTAATCATTTGTAACTGGTCATTAACGGCTTTTTTGGCGTTAACCAAATCCGAATTGACGTCCTCATTCAAGGAAAAATCGTTCAAACTCAAAAGAATCTTAGTCATATCTTCTGGCTATCGTTATTTTAGTTCTAACATCACCTATTCTATCAGTGTGCATTGCTTTCAAATTCCTGATTTCTCTCCTTAACTGGGTCTCAGTCAATCCTTTTCTTTTTGCTTCGGATTCAAATTTTTCAATGTCCAAATCTCTCAGGGCACACATCTCGTTCTTAACTCTGGTTAATTCTCTAATTAAATCTCTTGCATTTTCTTTAGATAATTCACCGGCATATTTTTCAAATTCTGTTCCAGAGTACCCCAAAATTTTATTAAGAGTAGTTTTGGCAATCTTGCTGGGTCCAAAATCTTTGCTTAATTTTTTTAAACTTGCAGATCCGATCAGATGATCAGTGGATGGCAATTTCATATCTCCATATTTCTTTCTAAAATCCTCATCTTTTTGTCTGGCAGCTAAAGCAGCTTGTTTGTATCTGTCATATAATTCTTCCCCCAAATCTGGATTGGTGAGTTTTTTGGAGATATCATATAATCTTTCTGCAATTTCTCTTTCGGATCCTGTTTTTTTCAAATTCCAATACGAAACTAATTTAGAATCTTTTTCCGTGATCTTTCTGACTTTTTCTTCTATTTCCGCAATAGATGAATTTTTTTTACTTAGTAAAGATTGAAGCAATCTTTCACTTCTATCAATCATTCTATCTAATTTTCTGGCTTCTGCAGGGTCGTTTGAAATTTGAGCTTTCTGAACCTCAAGAGCGTCAATTTCAGTGACAATCTTATCCCATTCTTTAATATAATCCTCCTCTATCTGGACAATATCTTCCAAATATGAGTCAATCTTAGAAAGGGACCCACCAAAAAATGAACCAAACCAATTTAGAATATCTTTCATTGATTTACCCTCATTTAATGAATATTGAAGATCCCATTGTTTAAAATTATAAACCATCTTTGTTTCTTAATTTTAGGGGGTTGGAGCTGCTGTCAATTTAGTTAATAGTTCTTGTGCTTCCCTTTTTGCCCTTTCCATAGCATCTTTTAAATTTTGAATATCAGAGGTTTCCTCCGAAACTTTCTTCGCTAACTCATATTCAAACTCTGCTAGTTCTACCTCCATCTCGGCCATTTTTGCTTTTATAACTTCTTTCAAACGTGGAGTTTTTGCAGCTTCTCTTTTTAATAATTCTTTGGCTTTTTCAATTGCTATAGATTTAGATTTTACCAAAGCTTTATATTCTTTTTTCCTTGATTCAATTTCGTCTCTAATTGAGTTAACAGCATCTGGGTTAGGCGGGGTTCGGCCACGCACATCTTGAAGTTTAAGTTCCAAACTCCTAGTTGTTTTTTTGAATTTATAAAGTTCATTCAACAAATCTTTTTCATATTCTAAAATATTATCAATGGCATAATTGATTGTTTTAGTTTTAGAAAAAGGCATGAGTGAATCGATTGCGTTTGCTAGAGAATCCATAAATCCTTCTTTGAGATGAGAATTTTTAGATTTTGAGCCGAAATGTGAATCGACATAGGTATTGAAATCCTGTACTTTTGCCATGGCTGGGGTTGTATTTTTATCTATATATCTTTTCTTTCCAAACAAAAAACCCCAGGCAAAAGCCTGGGGTTCTTGTTGTTATCTGGTTAAAATTAAACCAGACCGCCAGCAGGCAAGTTAACGTTAAAGCAGAGATACATGGTTTCTGGATGGAAACCAGCTTCTACTAGAGCGTAACGAGACTTAACTGCGATTTTAGGTGACATTGTACCTTCAGAGATTGTCTGAATTGATTCTGCCATCATGTAAGGCATGAATTTGAGACCTGGCTCATCATCACCACCTTTTCTTCCAACGAGGATTCTGGTGTCGTTGTACTTCATGTTTTGGTCCACATACACGGTCATACCGGCCAAAGATCCAACTGGGTACAAAGTACCGTTGTTCTGAGTCAAAGTATTGGTGAAAGGGGCAAAGGTGAATTGGCTGATATCTTGCATCGCCGAAGCCAAGTTTGCATTGGTGATGATGAAGTTAGCAGGACCTCTTCTTCCTCTGTTTGCCACCACGTTAGCGGCAGCAAGGATACGGGAGAAAAGTCTTCTTTGTAGAGTTGACAAGTTTTCATATCCACCATTTGCAGGTCCTTGTGGAAGGGCCATTGTTACAGCAGTATCTGTCTTATTTACATATCCTAAGGTAGTTCCAGTCGCTCCGCCAAGAACCAAATTCAGGTTCAAGTTTTGTCCTTCAACTGTGTTGAAGTTATTACAGTTAGACCAACCGAGGGCAAAAGCTCTAGCCAGAATGTGCTTGTTAATCGCCTGAGAAACCTCGTTAACCAGAGCGTTCTCGATCATAGAAATTACATCAATACCGAACTGCTTGTTAAGGTCCTGGATTTGCTCCGTGGTGACGGAAGCAGCTACCTGGAAGGTGTCGGCTTCTAC
>Ga0169931_10010503_pt1 | contig 13190 bp, 11 predicted proteins | sample Kivu_15m_20L_FD_129675 | JGI IMG/M metagenome (GOLD analysis project Ga0169931, IMG submission 129675) | Freshwater microbial communities from Lake Kivu, Western Province, Rwanda to study Microbial Dark Matter (Phase II) - Kivu_15m_20L... | ecosystem: Environmental > Aquatic > Freshwater > Lake...
GTTCCTCCCAATTTTTGTCGCCCGTTTGTCCACCACACCGCGAGAAAACCCGAGAAACCGAGGGCAACAGGAAGGCATCGAGATCAGTTCGTTGTTTCAGTCATTCTCGATCGATAGGCGTGATTCCAGCTACTTGGCGAAATCTTCGAATCGAATCCCTCTCTCTCCGCCAGAATCTTGCAAACGTCTCGCTCTTCTCACTTCGTGGTGGGTACCGGTCCCTCGTCACAATTCAAACTATGCGGCAACAGGCGTGTGAATGAGACCACCGCAGACTGGTCTTCAGCCCGAAAGACACGAGACGTCCAATCTGTGGAGTGACCCGTGAGGTCGACGAATCCACGAGATTGGACGATGCTTTCATGACATTGCACGAGGCGGAAGAGTCACCGCCACGATCCGCTACCGAGCGTGCTCCACGCAGTCGAATCCGGATGCTGCCAGAAGAACCATTCCCTAATACCGACAGAGAGACTCATGTTGCGGGCCTGGTCGTACATGACGATGAAATTTGCATCGCGGCTGTTTTCCACCCATTCAGAGACCCAGTTTGGGGACGCGTTCCGATATTCGATCCAGCGATTTGTACCGTTGATCTGACCAGACAGAGTCAGTGTTCCACCACCGTTGGTGGTGTACGTGAACACTGTACCGAACGTGGCTGGAGCGGGTGTCGAGGTGGTCCCCGAGCTTGCGTTGAACGTGATGGACCTGCCGCCGTTGACGCGGATGCACAAGCGATCTGTGAACCCGAGGTCGTTCAGCCACTGATTCGTCCGTGAGTCTCCAACTCTTCCATCACCGAATTGATTCTGTCGGTTGCCGCTGAGGAAAACGTTGTTGACGTTGGCAGTGTTGTTGAGTCCGGGATTGATTTCATAGGAGAACCCAACATTGGGAGCCATGAATCTCTGGCGATCGACCAAGTTGGTTTGGCTGCCCAGAAGTTCGTTGGTCAGGATGTCCCGATGATTGGTCGAAGACATGGCAACGCAGCCTCCACCCTCGCCCACATTAACGTTTACCGATCCTCCGGCGACTTCTGACCATCCCAAACGTCGGGAATTCCCACTGGCCAACGTGCATAACCCCTCGACGGCAGGCCGAATTCTCCATTCGCCGTGGGGGATTAGCGGCGCCGTGACAACTTGTTCAACAGGCGGGATGTATTAGTTTTGGACGGCAAAAGGCGTGCGATTTCGTCAATCTTCCGGCGGCCTTGGCTTGTTCATGTAAAGTCCACCCACTTGAGCCCTTTCGGCGACCGTCCCGAAATTCGACAAGTCCTTAAATAACGCATTGTTATCTTTTTATAAAAATTCGGTTGAAATGGCATAGTGGATGCTTTATCTTCCGCAAGACCTGCAGGTAAAACGCACCGGCAGAAATACGATTGATATCAGCATGTTGACTTGATCACTGTTCATCAAATCTTTTAGAGGACTTTCATCATGAAAAAACTTCTCGTTTCTGCAGCAATCGTCGCTGGTTTCGCCTTCCTCGCTCTGTCCGACTACGAAGTAAAGATCGTCAAGGCAAGTGCTGCTGCTTGTAATCTTCCCAGCTGCGAGTAATTTTTCGCCACTGAGATCCGAAAGCCCACTAAGGAGAATCCTTAGTGGGCTTTTTTGCGCCTTCTCTTCGCCAGATATCTGTTGTCGGGCTCCTGCTCTCGACAGTGGTCCTTGTCTGCGTCCTGTTTTCGACGGCCATTACTGATTGGTCCCGGTTGGTCTACGATCGGCCGGATGGTTCCGAGATCAAAAGCATTCGCTCGGTCGAGTTTGTGGACAAGCTGCCGCTGACTCCAGCCGACGTTGCCGATATCGTCGATGGGCGGAGTAAACTGGCGACCGTTCCCATCCAAATGTACCACCTTACTCGGCCAGGCCTCTCGAGCACCGCGCTCCCATTTGCCGATCAGATCGGTGCCATCTTCGATGGCAAGAAGCCAGAGCGAGTCATGCCGAACATGGATGGTAAGCTCTATGCGTTTTCATTCGAGACTGATCCTTCTCAATTGGAAGGCATCGACGATCCCCATCTCTTTTTTCATCGGCTGACCGGGCGGACGTGGACGCTCCATGCGAACGGCGACGTGATTGGATCGGGCATAAGCACAGACACATATGTTGCCATTGCATTGCCAAAGTCGGTGGTCGAGATCCCTACCAGGATGACGTTTGTGGTCGAAAGCCGCGTACCGTCGAGGCTCGGAGGAATCCATCTTACCTACGGCCTGACGATCCGGTCGGCCAAAGAGGTCGCATGGGCGAAACAGAACCTGCCGGCTCAGCATGAGTACCCAAGAATCCTTGCGGCAGTCTTTCTGGGTGTGTTCGCATTGGTCGGGTTTGCCATGGCCTGCTCGACACCCAAATACACGGATGTCTGGGCGTACTCGGCATTCTGCGCTGCGCTGGCACTGATGATCTGGAAGCACACTCCGTTTTTTTCCGGATCTTTCGATTGGGGAACGGAAGGGATTTCTCATCTCTATGATGTGTTCGGAATGTCCTTCGACCTCCTTTTCATGATCACCGGCGTGATCCTGAACCTGACGTTCTTCCGGATCCGCGGCTGGTACTTCAACCTCATTGTCGGCAGCGCGATTGTCTCTGCGATCTACGTCTTCGTGACGAAATTCCCCGGCTTCAATCCAGACGTCAGAAGTTTCCAGGCCTACGCCTACACTGGACAGGCAGTCGTTGTGCTCCTGCTATTTTCGCAGAGCGTCGGCACACTCATTGGCTTTTCTGATCTTTACGGTGCGCTGCGCAAGGCAAAGTCATCCGGGATCCAACCGCACGTGGCGCGAATCTGGCGACGCATCGCCTATGCGCTCGTGTTCACGTTCGGTGTCGGTGTGATGCAGTATTTCTACCTGTCTGGTCTCGTGTCCCAGTCAACCACCCCGGGACCGGATCTGTTCCTGCTCGCAGGCATTGTCCCAGCAGGTCTCCTTCTCTTGCTCTTCTCGTGGACGATCGGTGCAGCCAACAGCGAGCGTCTGCAGCTTGCACCGTCCCTCGACGTCATCGATGAGCTGATTCTCGAGCAAGGCGATCGCGCCATCTACGTGACGGACGCGAAAGGGAAACTTCTCACCAACGAGTTTGGTCATCCGGTGAAGCGGGAGTATGTGGGAGTGCTCGCATGGTTTGACCTCAAGGGTTTCACCATGACCGACGCCCTGCGCAAGATCGACGAGCGCCATCGAGTTGAGGTCGACAGGTTTTTCGCCGACGTTGAGAAAGACATCAGCGACCTCTATCACAACCTCTCTCCGCGACTGCGCTTCAAGTGGGCTGGTGACGAGCTGAGCTGGGCCTATTTTGCACGCGACCGTGCAGATGCCGACGAAATCGTTGCACGGGCCTTCGATGTATGGCGCAAGCATGCGAAGGAACTCACGTCGCGCTGGAAGACTGATCTGGTGTCCCGACTTGGAGCGCACACGGATCGGGCGGTCGTCGAAGCGATGGCTTACGTGGACGTGCATGTTGCGTTTGCGCGGCTTGACGAGTTCCAGATCAAGCCCGGTCTCTTCGGGTCGCGGGCTGACTATGATTCGCCGTCCTACACACGGATCTCGCGCGCCTTCAAGCAATCGACACATGCAAGAGTTGCGGTCTTTGAGACAGCCGGGCGAGACATTCTTGCGAAACAAGTCGAGGGGGATGCCAAATCTCCAGTCGTGGAATGGGAGTCGGCTCTCTCGCATACCCGAGAGGCAGAGCTCAGGCGCATGCTCGAAGCGGATCCGAGTCGGATCAAGGAAATCAACGAGGAGCTGATGCTCTCCGGCACTGGATTTCTTGTGATTCGCGATGGCGCCAGCGATCGCGGCATGCCGACTCATCCGACCAATGCGGCGTAGCTCGGCGCTCCGTTGGCGGAGCTCGTCCCGAAATCCCGGATGTCGTCGACCGCCCTGAAACCACAGCCGAATCGATCGATGTCGAACGATCCTGAGCCCTGCGCAGCTGAAACGTCTTGACGGCATCGCCCCGTCCGCTGGACGTTTGAGGGCAGTTGTTCAGTCAATGCAATGCAACGGGGTCAATGTCTTGCGCAACTTTCGATCGTTCGTGATTGTTTGTGGAGTGCTCATCGTCGTTGGAGTCGTCGCTGGTTGTGCAGACCGGGAAGCCGCCGCTGAGGAACCAGTCGCACCTGAGGCTAGCAGCGCACCAGCTGCGGCGGCCGCGGGTGGGGGACAGGCGCCGACCACGCCGACCGCAGATGTGCAGAAGCGCGTCGTTTCTGGCGAGATTCAGCTTGCCGCTGCCGATGTCCGCAAGTCATCTGACGCAATTCGGGAAAAGGTCCTTCAGCTTGGCGGTCGGATTGTCGACGATCGCGTCACATCTTCTGGAGATCGTTCTTCCACCGATCACAAGATCACGGTCCGACTGCCACCAAACCAGGTGGATCCGCTGGTCAAGCACATTGCAACTCTCGGCGAGATCGTCAGTCAGCGCGTCAGTGCAGCGGACGTGAGTCGCGAGTACTTTGATCGCGACATCGCATTGAACAATCAGCGACTGACACTCCAGCGCCTGCAGAGTCTCCTGAACCGCCCGGATGTTCGCATGCAGGAGATTCTCGAGATCGAGAAGGAATTGACTCGGGTCCGCGGTGAGATCGATAAGTTGGAAGGCGCCAGGCGATTTCAGGATGATCAGATTGCACATGCGACGCTGTCGATATCCATTGAAGACGCGGCGCGCGCACAGCAGTATTCACGGGAGGTCTCGTCGCGAGTTTTCCGCATTGGGCCTCGTCTGTCGGTATTGCAACTTGGCGATGGTGAAGAGCAACGCCAATCGGTGGGGTTGACGCTCAGCTGGGGCAAGTCGATTGTCTACGACATCGATCGCATCGCTCCCCGTGACGGTGAAACGGAAAAAGGAATCAGCATCACGGTCGGTTCCAGTACGTTCAGCAGAATTTTTGGATCTGTTCGCCGGGCCTGGCTCAATCCGTGGATCGGCTGGCGCCTCGGCTATCTCTACGACGGGAAGCCCGCAGGTCTCGCCGCACTTGATTTTGGCCTTGAGCTCTTTCGGCACGAGTACTTCATCTGGGACCTCAGCGCTCGTCTCGGTGCGACATTCGGCAAGGAATCAGGCGGATCCCTCACGGGTCTTGCGACCGCGGTTTCGGTGCCGTTTTGAGTTGAGTTCGTGTGGGTGACGGCGGGATCCAGCCGTCGCCGACTCATCGGACCAGCAACGCCACAGCGGTGATCAGCGCGGCAAACACAAGATTCAGCGGCATTCCAAACCACATCATGTCGCGTATCGTCACGTGACCCTTGGCAAACACGGCTGCATTGGGCGGTGTCGCCATCGGCATCATGAACGACAACGATCCCGCCATCGCGATCGCGAGTGCGAGAGAATAGAGCTCGATACCAAGCAGCGGGGCAAACACCACCGTCGTCGGCAGAAACAGCGTGACGATTGCCGTGTTGGAGCCGAACTCAGTTGCAAAGATCACCAGTGCGACAATGGCCGCAACGCCGAGCCACATCGGCCAGTTGCCGACAAAGTTCAGCTGCTGCGTGAGTTCGGCAATGAGACCGGAATCGGTGATGACGGTCGACAGCGACAGTCCGCCGCCAACGAGAAGCAGGATCGACCAGGGAATGGCCCTGAGATCTGCAAATCGCAGAAGACGGGGACCAGTCAGTGGCTTCGCGCCGGCAGGGATGAGAAGCAGGAGTGCGCCAGCAGCGAGGGAGATCTGATGATCGGTGACTCCCTTCCATCCGATGAGTGGTCTGAGGCACCACAGCGCGACAACCCCGACGAAGATCGCGCCGACAATCTTTCGATTGCGGCCGAGGAAACTGTCGGAACTGTCTGGCGATTTCAGCAGCTCAATCAGATCGCTCGGCAGAGACTTGTTCGGAATGCGTGGGGAAATTCTGCAGAAGTACTGCCAGAGCAGGACGACGCCGACGGCGGCAAACGGCGCGCCAATTGCAGCCCACTGCAAAAAGGAAACTTCGACGCCAGTCTCCCTTCGAATGAAGGCCGCAAACACTGCGTTGGGCGGACTGCCGATCAGCGTCGCGAGTCCGCCGATACTGGCTGACCATGCCACGCCAAGATAGAGGCTCTTTTCGAGATTCTTCCATTCCTTCCCGAGACGCTCGGCAACGGCTGCTGCTAGGGGAAGCATGATGACGGCTGCGGCGGTGTTTGAAATCCACATGGAAAGAAATGCGGTCGCCGTCACAAAGCCGAGAAGAACTGCATGCGAGGTCTGTCCCCAGAAACGCAGGATTCGATAGGCGAGGAGTCGGTGCAGATGCGTGACTTCGATCGCGCGGGCGAGGATGAGACCGCCGAGAAAAAGAAAGACGACTGGATTCGTGTAGTCAGCGACCGTCCGCTCCAGCGTAAAGGACGGCAGCATGGGCACGAGGACAAGTGGCAGAAGTGAGGCTGCGCCAAGCGGAATCGCTTCCGTGATCCACAGGGCAATCGTCAGCGTTGCGATGGCAGCGATGCCGATGCGATCAACGGACGCTCCGGAGAGCCAGGTGATTCCAGTGAGCAGGAGAGCCGCGAGCAGGGAGTAGCCGACGCGGCGAAGTTTGATCGGAGTCTGCTCAGCGGATGGATCTGTGGTTTCCAACAGGAGTTCTTTCGTGAAAGTGCTACTGGGCCTTCTTCTCCTTGAATCCGCTCAACTTCAGCCCAATCGAGATGACTCCGGGAAGAAGGCGTTCGAGTGCCACGAGAAGTTTTCCGTACCACGTCAGGACGACTTCCCGACGCCGAGCCTGGACGGCGCGCACGATCTTGCGTGCGGCAACGTCCGGATCCATCAGGAGATGCTTTGGTACGGGATCCTCCGCAGCGGCGTCGAGCTTGCCCATGCGATCGACCTTGCGGGTTGCGGTGGCGACGTAGGCCGGAGTCGCAAGGGTGACACTGACGCCGGATGCTGCGAGTTCCACGTCGAGGGATGTCGCGAGCGCGCGGACGGCGAATTTGCTCATCGCGTAGGCCGAGCGACCCGGCAGACAAACGTGTCCGCTGACGCTGCCGATGATGACGATGCGGCCCTTTGCTTTTTTCAGTTCTGGAAGCGCCGCGCGAATCGTGTCGAGGACGCCAAAGACGTTGACGCTGAACTGGCGCCGATAATCTTCCGTCGTCAGATCGGCAAAGGCTCCGTAGACCGACCACCCGGCGTTGGCGACGACGACGTCGAGGCGGCCGTAGGTGGATGTCGCAAGAGCTACGGCCGCATTGAGATCATCTGGCCTGCAGACATCACCCGTTGCGATGGTCGCCTCGCCACCAAGACTGCGGACCGAATCGGCGACGGCGCGCAGCTCTTCCGGGCGACGCGCAAGAAGGATGCACCGCGCTGAGTAGCGTTGCGCCCAATGCCGAGCGAGCGCGGCACCGATCCCGGACGATGCGCCGGCAATCATGACGACGGGTGTGTGGCTGCCTGTTGAATGTTGCATGCGTGAAAGAATATCTCGATTGGCGGCGCGGGGCCGAATTTTTTGCTCGCAATTCAGAGGCCATGGAGGTAACCACTGGCGCATCGCATGGTTGGATGTGCAAGATATAAATGACTGATCTGACAGAAGAAAACAAAGCAGACCCGGTGCTCGGGGCACGCCCCATGATGGAAGCATCGTGGTTGCCCGCGGCGTTTCGTGATCCGACGTCTCGCCCGGCAGAGAGAGTTGTGATCGAAGGCATCACGCTTTTTCTGAATCTCGCCGGTCGTGGTGTTGGCTTCGATGCGGTGATCGCTGCCGAACGGCATCGCGCTCGCGCTGCGAGTGAATGGGCAAACATCGAGGTCCGCCAGTGGACCTTTTGCACGGATGACGAGCTGAATGAGATTTGTGGGTTCAAGTTTCACGGTGGACTTGTTGCGATCGCCGAGTCGCCGAAGTCAGTCGACGTGGCGATGTTTGCCGATGCGGCGAAAGCGGATCCCGGGATGCGCGTTCTGATCTGCGATGGTGTGTCGAATCAGGACAACTTTGGTGTGCTTGTCCGGTCGGCGGCGGCGTTTGGATTTTCGGGAGTGATTGCGTCGGCGCGTTGCGGCGATCCCTGGTCGAGGCGCTGCATCAGACAGTCGATGGGTGCGGTGCTCATGGTGCCCATCGCAGTTGTCGATGACATGGCCGCTGCCGTTGCGCAGCTTGGTGCAGCTGGCGTGGTGATTGTCGGAGCGCATGCTCCGGCGCCTGGTCGTACCGTGGAATCGTTCTCGGCAGTCGACATCAACGGACCCGCCGCGATTGTGGTTGGCCACGAGACGATGGGCATCTCCACCGCAGTGGCAACGCTGTGTGACCGCTCGGTTGGAATCGACATCGACGAGGACAAAGTTGATTCGCTGAACGTCAGTGTCGCTGCTGGCATCCTGATGCAACACTTCGGACGGTTGACCACCCAACGCCGCGATCATCACGGATGAAACGCGTTCCAGAGTTGGATGCCGAGAAGTCCTGAGCTCCACATCCACACGACTGCCGGAATCGTCGAGGTCGCGACAAGCATCGCCGCCCAGCCGCTTCGGGTTCGACATTCCCCAGATAAAAATCGACTCGCCTCGACAAGGATCGTGATGGACGCCAGAAGCGCCCAGGCAGCCGTACCGACGAAAATGCCCCGAGTGGCCCAGCTGAGTTCACTGGCGAGTGCGAGGCTTTGCACGTTTGCCAGACACAAGATCGTCCCGAGTAATGCGAGCGTGGCGAGACCCGAGACGACGAGAACGATGCGCGCTGGGCCGCTGGAAAGTTCTCTGCGAAACAATAGGCCATACACGAACGGCTGAACCATTGCCGCGATGAAACCGAGCGCGATCGCAAGGGCCCAACCGTAAACGAGGACGAAGCTGCGATCTCGGACGAATTCCCGATTCGGCGCAACGAAGATGCGATCATCTGGACTCTCCCCGATCTCGCGGCTGCTCTGACCGGCTGCGTTCACCTGGGCCGATGCGACGAGCTGGCCCGGCTCACGCCATGTGGCGCCTCCCGCCGGCTCATATTTGCGGGATCCGCCGCGCCAACTCCTGCTCGTCCACGTTGCTCCGTCGGGGTCATGTCGCACAAAAATCCCGTCGAGGGCCGCGTCGAATGCGCCCGTGGCTCGAAACCTTGCGTTCGAAAAACGATAGAATCCTTCGCGCGGCCTCGGCTCCTGTTCGCCGCTCTGAGCGAAGGATTTCTTGCGCTCGCGATACCCATCAAGCGTGGTTGACGGAACACTTTCGATCAGGACGTCGGCGACGAGATTTCCGAGACGCGCGAGGCTAGGGGATTCACCCGTCACGTGCGCGTTGATCATCAGCGCATAGCCAATGCCCAGGTCCCTGTTGAACTGCAGAGTTGCCATGAAACCATCGGCGATGCCGTTGTGACCTGACCAGAGGACGCTTCCGTATTGGCGAACGGTGATGCCCGGGGCAAAGCCAATCGCGAGATCACGTGTGGTTGATGTTGGTCCGGTGTCGCGTTCGAGTCCCTGCATCACGTGCGCACTGAGTCCGGCGTCGGGATCGCCGGACTCGATTCCCACGAGCTTCTGGAGAATCACGGAGAGATCAGCTGGACAGGAGATCATGCCCGCTGCCGAACGGTAGACGCCGATACGTGGCGGAACAATCTCGCGCCTGCTGCCCTTCGCGAGGACGCCGTCCACGACGTAGATGCCGGAGGCGGGGGCTCTGGCCTGCATCTCGTCGAGTCGAAATCCGGTACAGCGCAGTCCCCACGGCTTGAAGAAGCGCGTGTCCATGTAGGTGTCGAAGGGTTGCTGCACGATTGATTCAAGAGCAGTCATCGCGACGAGAAAGTTGAAGTTCGAATAGATCGGTGCAAGTCCGGGTGGTCTCGTGACCGGAAAGGGCGTTGGGAATCGATCGAGAATCGCACGCAGTGGTTCGTAGGGTGGCTCGACGATTCGGCCGGGTAGCGCCTCCTGTGCGCCGGTGCGGTGCTCCAGAAGTTGGCGCAGGGTCGGTTGCTCACGCGAGTCAAAGTGGAATCCCGGGATGAGGTCAGATACACGGGCATCCATGTTCACGCGGTCCTGTCCGGCAAGGTCAGCAAACGCAAGAGCAAGCGCGATCTTGGAAACGGACGCAACGTGAAAGACCCCCGAAGCAATCTTCGGATCGACAACACCGCCGGCCGTGTGGAAGCCAAATGCACCGCTCGCGCCTCCCTCCCTTGAGACGAAGGCAACGCCGAGTTCGTAATCGTGTTCGGCCCCCTTTGCCGATGCGACGAAGGTGGCGATTCTATTCTGGATGTTTGTCTCAATCTCGCTGACGGCGGGCGCTCTGGCGGGGTAGGATGCCGCGCTTGCCATGAGCAGTGCGGAGAGGATGCGGGTGCGCATCCTTGAGTATCGTGCATGGTCAGGAACTGGTGAATTCGGGATTTGCATGTGATGGATAGTATTCGCTTTCGCAGTGCCAGTGTCGAGGACGCAGCCGAAATCTCCGCCCTCGGTCGCCGCACGTTTCACGACACGTTTGTCGGAAAGTCATTCTACACAGCAGAGTTGATCGACGATTACACGTCGCGGGCATTCGCTGTCGATAGAGTCGCTGAACAGATCAGCGACTCCTCGAATCGATTTTTCCTTCTCGTTGAGTCCACTGAAGCGATGGGTGAAACGAACCTGGGTTACGCGAAGCTCGTCCAGCGAGCGCCAGAACCCCAGGTGGTGGCTCGCGTCACAGGTCCGTCGATCTATCTCGACAAGTTCTACATCGATCGACCGTTTCACCACCGCGGTTTGGGCAGCGTTCTCCTGCAACACGTCCGTCGCGAATGCACGCAACTTGGTGCCGAGTGGATGTGGCTCAGCGTCTGGGAACACAACGTTCAGGCACAACGCTTCTATGAGCGAAATGAGTTCCTTCGGGTCGGTGAATGGGACTGGCCCTGGGAAGCTTGCGGCAAATCCTATGTCGATTGCGACTGGCTCATGGTGGGTCCGGTTCAACCAAAACGGTCCTGACTGGTCGATCTCGTTGGCTGACTTGTGTAAGCTAATGCCAGCGAAATGAATTCGCAGGAGACCATTCGATGAACGATTGTTGTTCAAAAGTATCGCGTCGAGATCTGCTCACGGTTGGTAGTGTTCTGACGGGCGGCATTGTGGCCAGCGCGTTGGTTGGTCCAAAGGTCCTTGCCTCCGGAGGGGCGACCGCCGCAAAGGTTGGCGCTGCGATGCCAGCCGCTACACCGCAAGAGGCGCTGCAGCGACTCAAGACCGGCAACGAACGGTTTGTCGCGGGCAAGAGCTTAGCCCCACGCCGTGAGATGACGCGTTTGACGGAGACCGCAACCGGCCAGAACCCATTCGCTGCGTTCTTGTCCTGCGCGGACTCACGCGTGCCGGTTGAGATTCTCTTTGATGAAGGATTCGGTGATCTCTTTGTCTGTCGCGTTGCCGGCAATGCGGCCACGCCGGAAGAGATTGGCAGTCTTGAGTTTGGAACGGCCGTGCTTGGCGCGAAGGTTCTCGTCGTGATGGGACACACAGCGGGCGGTGCCGTGAAGGCAACTCTTGAGAATGCGAAAGTTCCCGGCTCGATCGACGCGGTGCTCGGCGCCATTCGTCCGGCCATGAAGTCCGTGAAAGATCCGAAGGCACCGACCGCGATGTCTGATGCGACCATCGCGAACGTTCGTCTGCAGACGGATCGCCTGACCAAGTCGCCAGTCATCAGCGGTTTGATCAAGGAAAAAAAGCTCGCAGTGACGGGCGCCGTCTACGACATCGCGACAGGAAGAATCAATTGGCTCGACAAAGTGGCGAGCTGACGCCAGATCGCAAAACTGAGGTTGTTCCCGAAGAGCTGAGACCTTTTCTCAGCTCTTCGCACAAACCCCTGCCGTTTCGCGAATCTCGCATTTGTCGCCTGCTCCACGAAGATCGCGCGCTGCTCGTGATCGAAAAGCATGCCGGGGTCCTGACCGTGCCGACCGAGAGGGGCGAGGAGCGCACGGTGATCGGCGCTCTCGGGCGCTACATGCGAGCTCGGTATCGTTCGAAGGCCGGCCCCATTGCCGTCCATCGGCTTGATCGTGGAACCTCGGGCGTTCTTGTGTTCGCCAAGGATCGTCGGGCTGCAGACAATTTGATCGAGCAGTTTCGCGGTCGAAAGCCGGCGCGAATCTACATAGCCATTCTTGCCGGTCGACTCGCCGCAGACTCGGGCACGATTCGATCCCACCTGACGACAGATCGTTTTCTCAATCAGCGCACGACCCGCAATCAGGTGAAGGGCGAGGAAGCGATCACTCACTTCAAGGTTCTGGCTCGGGGCACGGATACGACTCTCGTGCGTGTGCAACTCGAGACCGGTCGACGCAATCAGATTCGGGCGCAGTTCGCAGATCGTGGTCACCCGGTCCTTGGTGACGATCGCTATGCCACCGCGATCGCCCGGCATCGCCGCTGGCCACGTTCGCGACTTGCCCTGCATGCAGCGACTCTGGGGTTCACCCATCCGTTTCAGGACAAGCCGCTTGAGTTTGCCGTCGCCTTGCCGTTGGAGTTCGTGAGGTTCGCGGGATTCGCGTTCCGATGACTGCCTATTTTCCGCCCACAAGGCAAATTTTGCCGCCCGGCAAAAATAGCCCAACACCCTGAAATCAATGAAAATCTCAGCGTCTTCACCTTGCCTCATGAGAGCCGCTGGAGGATCATGTACATATATATGTCCTCAGTGCGACATGGATGTTTTGCGTTCCTGCGAATCGTCTTCGGCGCACACCGTCCTTTTTGCGGAGTGGATCGATCATGGCAGCAGTTGATGTGAAGGTTCCGGCAGTTGGCGAGTCGGTGAAGGAAGGCATGATTCATCGTTGGCACAAGAAGGCCGGCGAGTTCGTGGCTCGCGATGAAGTTCTCGTGGAACTCGAGACGGACAAGGCGACGGTGGAGATCGTTGCCGAGGTGTCTGGCGCCGTGACGCTTCTGAAGAAAGAAGGCGACACCGTTGCGGTTGGTGAAGTCGTCGCTCGCATCGACACGGACGCAAAGGGGGCCGCAGCGCCAAAAGCTGATGCTGCACCCGCACCGGCAGCAGCGAAGGGATCTTCAAGCCCAGCTGCAGCAGCGAGCGGAGATCTCAGCCCAGCAGTACGCCGCATGACAACAGAGCAA
>Ga0169931_10010504_pt1 | contig 13189 bp, 12 predicted proteins | sample Kivu_15m_20L_FD_129675 | JGI IMG/M metagenome (GOLD analysis project Ga0169931, IMG submission 129675) | Freshwater microbial communities from Lake Kivu, Western Province, Rwanda to study Microbial Dark Matter (Phase II) - Kivu_15m_20L... | ecosystem: Environmental > Aquatic > Freshwater > Lake...
AATTAATCAAATCAGAAAATGTCGATTTAGTACCTGCTCCTGCTAGATTTAAATTAAGATTTTCCAAATCATATTTGCGGCGTTTATTATTCATCTGTTCAGACTTATAATCGTTATGAAAATTTATTTTTTTTTGAGAATAATCTTCAATTTCAATGATGGAATTCTCATCACATTTAAGTGTGAATGACATATCGATTCCATTCTGAATAATTTGAGTGGAGTTATTAGAACACTGTGTATCTGAAAGTTTGAAATTTTTGATAACTTTTATGTTGCTTGGGTTTTGCTCCTTATCTCGGCTGAAGTCGTCGAAAATACTGCTTTTCTTTCGTTTTTTCTTCAAACTTCTTTTGTAAGAATATTTTCCGCTGGTATTTTGAATAGAGGGTCTTGATTTAAACAGCTGTGTTTTGAGTAAGCTTAAGTAAATCTTATCTGATAACTGCTTCTGGTCTCTGATAATAAAAGGTGTTTTTGTCTTAGGTTCAGCCGATTTGCAAATTGTTGTTGGGGTTTCCAAATTTTGCAATTTATTTAAATTCTTCTCATCTCTTTCTTTTAATAGAAAGCGATTGATTGTTTTTTCTCTTTCGCTGCTTCGCGAAGTTATAAATCTATCAGACTCTTTACTAGCTTGACTATTCCCAAATCTTCTAAACATTTGTTAAATTAAAATATAGAGAATTTTGTAATCAAAATTATTCAGTGAAATTATGAAATTTAATAGTAAATTAAAATTTAAATATAATAATTATTCGAATTATTAAAATCAAAGGAATTCCAAAAACTTTTTTAAAAAAATTTAAATTCTCTTTTCACAAATTTTTAGCAAAGATTTTATCGAACTTAATCCGGGATCATTTGGATTGACTATATCTTTCCACATAACATGAGCCTTCCTTAAAAATTCTTTTGCAAGGTTACTTTTATTATTTTTAAGCAAGATAGAACCGGTGGTGTAAAAATAAACTCCATAGCGATAATAATTGTCAATACAATTACTTTTAGTCATATTAGTGCTATTGTTCAATTTTTCATTTTGCACAACATCAGTCATAGCCAACATGATCTCTTCAGCTTCTTTTAATTGCTTGAGGGTTATGTAGACAGAAGCTATTTTGTATTGGAGGTCTAATACTTCATCATGGTTCTCTCCGTATAAGTGAAATTTAGTCTTTAAACTTTTCTTATAAAAACTCAGCCCTTCTTTAGGATTATTGATGGTTTCGTTATATATTCCCATATTTTCATTTAAGTCAGCTTGTAACTTATAGATTATTATTAAAATTACCTTATGTATAACCTCATTTCCGAGCATTCCTTCCGTTTGAACTAGTCCTTTCTTAAAATTTTTCTCTGCCAAACTTGCGTTATTCATGTGGATATAACAAATTCCTAAATTTAAATAAATTGAAGCTAGTTTCATATTCAACTCAGGCTCACTTAAATTTTCTGTTAATTCCCCTTCTGCGATTGTGTAGGATTTCAAAGCTTTACTGTAATCACCGATGTTTATGCTTACTGCACCGATAAGCATGTATGTCTTATATCTAAAAATGGTTATAGAACTTGTGTGCTTTGTGTTTTCAGTAATTTGCAAAATTTTCTCTAAATTGTTGATCCCTTCTTCTAAATTCGAGATTTGAATGTTGCATTCAGCTAGTCGAAAGAGTAGATCCAAATTCTATTCAATTAACGATTAAATAATTTAATTTACAAACAAATGATCATCTTGATAAAATTTATTAGACACACTTAAGCAATTATTAATTATCAATATTGCCTCGATATAATGTTTGCTTTGAAATTTACATTCGATTTCGTTTTTTAAATTTTGAATATACTCGAATAATTTTCTTAAATCGATTTGAGAATCGGATGCTAAAAATAAGGAAGGATGTTAATGATAATAGATAAGGAAAATTAAATATACGATGATTGTTGTGAGTGTGTTTTTGACGAGCATCTTCATTCTTCTGTTTTCTATTTATTACTGAAGCAGCTGTCCCGGTGCAGCTAGAAATATTTTGTAGCGCATCATGCATTTTAATCTTGTGAGAATTTAAGTGACCTCTTGAACAAAAGAAAACCCCAGCCTCGCAGAGATCACATTCAATGTATGCCCGTATTTTACATATATTGCAAATATTCTTGTCCATTTTTAATTAATTATTTTATTAGAATGATAAGCGGCTATTTGGAATGATTTCGAACTAATTTTTTAGAAAAAAAGATCAAAATTAGGAAAAACATTATCTTTGTCAAATTGGGAAATGATTTTTACGTATTTTTATTAATTAAAGGGATAATTAGGACTATCATCAAATATACTTCAATTTTCTTACATTTTATAAAGATAATTATGAGAAATTTGTTATAAAATCAAATTTCAAATCAAAATTTTAATTTTGAAAATTATAATCATTTTTCATATTTAAGCCAATTTATTCAAAAATTTAATAATTTTTTTACATGAAACCAAAAAAACAAGTTAAAAAAGATAACACAAAACAAGTTAAAAAAGATTATGCTGTTAAAAGAAACTCGAAAAGAGCTGTGGATGAACCTGAAGAAGATAACGACGATCATTCCTATTCTTCAGAAGAAACAAACACTGTAAGGGGGAAGAAGCAGCTGAAGAAAAAAGAAGAAAAGAAAAATAATAAAACCTCAAAAGACACCAAAAATGATCAGAAAAACTTGAAAAACAAAAAAGAAAAAGTGAAAGCAACTGAACAAAAATCTGTTGTAAAAAATAAGGAATCAAAGAAAGAAACCAAAGAAAAACTGAAAAATTCTAAAAAGTCCGCTAAACAATTAGCAAAAAATGAAAATGAAGACGAGGAAATAGATGAGAAAAATGAGAAAGAAGAGGAAATAGAAAATAAAAAAATGACAACAGTTTTAGAAAAAGGAGGATGTGTAGTTGACAGAGGTGTTATGAATCCCTTAGATTATCATGTAGTATCAGATAAACAAAACGAATTCAACGGGAAATTTTTTGACGCAACACTTAATCAGTCAAATTTAAAAAATAATAACAACAAATTTTACATCATCCAACTTCTCAGAAAGGAAAATTCTAGTAATTACTTCATCTACTTCAGATGGGGAAGAGTAGGTGTAGACGGCCAAAAATCACTCAACGTAAGATAATTATATATTTAAAATTTTAGCCGATATCCTTAGAAGATGGAAAGGCGCTATTTTTAAAAAAATATAATGAAAAAACTAGTGGGGGATACGATGCTATCGTAATTGACTACTCGAAGGAAGAAGAAAAGAAAACTCAAAATAAAGAAGATAAACCGAAGAAGAATAATTCGAGTCTAGATAAACCTATTCAAGATCTAATGGAATTAATTTATAACTTGAATATTATGAATCAACAAATGAAGGAGATTGGTTATGATGCAAATAAAATGCCTTTAGGAAAACTCGGAAAAGAAACTATAAAGGAAGGTTATGAAATACTCAAAGAAATAGAATCTGTCCTTGATGGTAAAAAAAAAGGAAATTTATCTGACCTCTCATCAAAGTTTTATACTAAAATTCCTCATGATTTTGGTTTCAAGTAAGTTTAAATTAAGAGAAAAATATTTTTAAATTGCTAGAAAAATGGCTAATTTTTTGATTGATAACAAAGTAAAACTCAAAGAAAAGGTCGATATGATTCAATCTCTTACTGACATTGAAATTGCCACTAAGATCGTAGATGAAATCAAAGATAGCGAAGAAGATATCTACGAAACTTATTATAAGAAGCTCAATTGCAATTTCAGACATATCAAGCGTGAAGATAAATTACATAAAATCTTTGAAGAATATCTTGAAAATACATCAAGCGACAATACCTATCAGAAATTAGAGATACTTGAGGCATTTGAAATTGAAAAAAGCTTGGAGAAAGAGAGATTCGTTGATTATGGTAATAAAAAATTACTTTGGCACGGTTCTAGAATATCAAATTACGTAGGAATTCTCAGCCAAGGATTGAGAATAGCACCTCCTGAAGCACCCGTATCTGGTTATCTCTTCGGAAAAGGAGTTTATTTTGCCGATATGGCTTCGAAATCAGCATGTTACTGCTATCCTTCTAATAATATCGCACTAATTTTACTTTGTGAAGTATCTCTGGGAAATCCCAGAGAACTAAATACTACTGACCATAATGCAGCAAATCTACCTGTAGGCCATCACTCTACTAAAGGAAATGGACAAACGATTCCCAGCCACGAGATAGATTTAGAGGATGGAGTAAAAGTTCCTTTAGGAAAGCCCACAAAAAGCAGCAATAATGTAAAATATTTATTAATATAAATCTAGACTTATCTGGGATATAATGAATACATAGTCTATGACACGAAACAGATAAAGTTGAGGTATCTGTTGAAAATCCGATACAATTATGGAAAGCGATAAAACCATTCTAGCGGTAAAAATACTTTATGCTTACTAAAATATATAGCTGAATATATTATTCCTATTTTATTAATAATAAAATAAAATATTTTTATTAACTCTTAATATACGAAATAATCATTAATTTAATATTCGTTGGGGTCACAATTTTTGAAGAAATACCTCTTCCCTGAATTTAGAATTAAATTATGATAATTGGTTAAATTTATATTTAATTATATCTTCATAAAAGGATTTGTTTCCCTATTTAGATTTTAAATTACATATGTTCATTGACATCGAGGAATTTTCGGCCTTTTTTACTCATCACCCAACAAATTATGAAAAATTATAGAATATTTATTTTTGTAAAATATTACAATTATAAAATTAAATCGTTTATTAATTAATTTAAAAATTTATCGAACAAAAGAAAAGAATGGGAATGACACAAACATGTTGCTTCTTCGGCGATAGCGAACTGAGTAATGACTACCAATTCAAAAGAGTAAAATAAAACTTTAAATTAATTAAATAGTACAAAGAATTAATAGAGAGAAAAAGAAAATTACATAAGAAGAGAATGAAATTTAATAATTCCCAAAGTTTCTCTAAGTTAAATATAAAAGAAGATTACAAATCAGCAGATAAAAAGTAAGTTATCATATAAAATATTAAATTCAAGTAATCATAAAGTTTCATCAATACAGCTAAATAGATTAATTTCTAAAAATTATTCGTCAGAGCCGAAAACTGATTTATATTTATCAGAAGAACTTCCTTCAAGTAATATTCACATTTTAATAAAAATAGCTAAAGCCAAATATATATTCTACAAACACAATTTTATTGATAATCAGTAATATAACACAGAATAAGACAGCAAACTAATAAAGAATCCTACACAGTCCTTAATTAATTTAACTCTTATTTTATAATTTAATTTAATGTAAAGATAAACAAGCAAAAAGAGAATTTTATGTGTTTATATATGAGTTATATTTGCTCAATTATAGAGTAAATTGATTCAATTTCCTTAAATTCTTATTTATAAAATAATAAAATTTTATTAAATTTTAATATTCTTTTAAGAATAATGGAAGAGACACAATCACATATTGATTCAGTTTTAAATAGATACGATGTCCATTCTCTAATAAAGTTTATTCGATCAAAACCCGAATTTAAAAACATCGCAGTTCAATTCGATGATAAACTGGAAGGTATTATAAAATACTAACATTCAATCTCTTAATATTAGATAGCTCTTTGTTAATTTTCAATTACCTAAAGAATGAACTTAAGGATATATTCTTTTTCATAATTGGTGAAACATCTTACGGAATTTGCTGTGCTGATGATATTGCCGCTCTTCATTTAAAGGGTGATATAATTATCCGGGTAGGCAATAGTTGCCTAACAAAAAATAAACAACTCCCCGTTTACTTTTTATTTGAACAAGAAAATTTACAAGAGAAAGAAGTTATAAAATCATTGGATGTTATAAAAAATAATTCTGAATTTTCTAATAAAAATTATTTTGTTTTCTATAATCAAAAATATTACAAGACCTTTGAAAAATTAAATTCAAATGAACCTCAATTGTCCAAAAATATTTTTTTCTCCCTAATTTCTTACAAACCAGGAGAAAACACAGATAATTCATGTTCTGAAAATTCATTCACTATTTATAATCGTATATTCAAAAACATTTCAGAAATAACAAAAGATGATATATTAATATATTTCGGTGACGAACAAGATAAAATTTTATCTGAACTTTCTATGAGATTTATAAACACTAACAAATTATTTTTGATAGACTCAGAATTTAAATTACAAGAAATTACAACCATCATCTCTAATAGAATTTTTTACAAGAGATTCAATCTTATACAAAAAGCTAAAGAAAGTGAAGTTTTCGGAATTCTTGTAGGGAGTTTATCTATTGAAGGGCTGAACGAGATTATTGAGGAAGTTAAATTAACATTAAAAGCTCAAAATAAAAAGTTTTATACATTTCTCCTGGGCAAAATCACTCCAGAAAAATTATCAAACTTTGTAGAATACATTGACTGCTTCATTCTTATTGCTTGTCCATTTAACACTTTTTATGATTTCAAAACATTGATGAGACCTCTAGTGAATGCCTTAGATATAAAAATTGCTTTTGATCCAAATTTCACTTGGGATATGAAATACACATTTGATCCGAATTACATCATCGATAATAAAAAATGCTTATCTAAAAACACAAGTAAAAATGAAGATTTAGAAGTTAAAGTAGAAGACTTGCACACTCAGAAATTTGACGCTTTGAAATTGCTGGAGTCTGAAAAAAACCAAGCGCTAGCTCAAGTATTCAGTGTGAAAGTGTTGGATACATATGATCAGAAGAGATATAAAGGGTTAGATATCACTGAAGGTGATGGAGAAATTCAAAAATTCAAAATGGGTAGAACGGGTATTCCCATAAGATATGAAGACATAAAATAAATTCCTGATTCTTCACCTGAGTGTTTTATAGCAGATTATATATTCTTATAGGTAGAGAATATTTAAATAATTTATTTAAATAAAAATTTTTCTCTTATTTAATGCCATATTAAATAATTTTATTCCTTTTAAATCAACATAATATAATCATAAAATTAATTCAAATTCAATTTAATTTATTATATCATATTTAACTAAATTCTCTTAACCGAAAATATCTCCGAATCCTCCAATATCCTCTTCAGGTTCTGGTTCAGGTTCTTTTTTCTTTTCTTCTTTTTTAGCTTCCTTTTTCTCTTCTTTAGGAGCTTGTGTAGCAGGGGCAGTTGAAGCAGCTAAAAGGCTTTTAGCTTGAGCAACTTCAACACCAGTGAATAAGGAAAGTCCAAGAATGTTTCTGAATCCTTGTTGGATCAAGTGGGGAGCAGAGGCTCTGTTGGCAATATTGGCACCGAGGGAGAAGGCGGTAACATTTCTAAGACCTTGTTCTAGTCTTTGTTTCATGTAATCATTGGTGATGCTTAAAATGGCTTTGTCGTATAATTTTCCGTTCATGTAGATGTTTTGAATTTGGACATAGTGTTTGTAGGGTTTAATATTGAATTTTTTCATGAGGTTAATTTCAGACATGGAGATTTTTTGTCCAATAACCAAGATTTTAGTAGCAGAGACGATTTCCAATTGATTTTTAATAACCTTAGTGGGGATTTTAAGGGCTTGGAAATACTCAATTTGGGAAGAATCCATACCAGTGGGCCCAGCAGGTAAGATAACTTCGATGGGGGAGATGGCTCCTACTTTAGCTTGTTTTTCAACCAAGAATTTTGAAGTAATTTCGGTAATTTTTGAGAGTTCTTCGTTTGTGAAGATCAAAAGTACTTGCATGTTGTTGATAACATCAGTAAGGGATTTTAATCCTTCAGCTCCGTGATGTCCAGCAACTTTTCCAGCAAGATATTCTTGGACGGCTTTGCAAATGACGGTCTATTGTTATAATTAATTTATATGCTTACTGTCTTTCCGCATACGACTTCGGATTTGATGTCTCTTAAGAGTTTTCTGATTTTGTGGACCATATCTGCAGGAAGATCTTTAATTTCGCAAAGGACAATTTGTTTATATTTGTTCAAAAAGTCATGGATTTTAGTAAAAATTTTATCCTTGCTTTCTTGTTTTGGCATTTATGTTTGAATATAACAAATTTATTATATCTTGTATTTATTTGATTAAAAAAATTAATTATTTAAATAATTAATATTATTTAAAAAATATTTTCAAAACTTAATTCATGCGATTAGTCATTTTTGATAGATTTTATACAATTCAATTTTATTTTTTAATTTAAATTATTACTTATAATCAACATGATTGTTTTTTCTTACAAGAATCCCAAGAGAAATGGGAAAACAGATGCAAATGTGACTAATTCCACATATAGGGATCCTAAGAAAATTTTAGAAGAAAATCACCTCTTCAACGAAATGGTAGCAGATTTAGAAAAATATAGATCAGAGGTAACTGAATGGGTGATGCGTGGGAAAAAAATTGTAAATGCAAGTTTTAAAAAAACTTTTTTCGCTTCTTTAGAAGGTTTGTTGAATCAAGTGTCTTTTATTGTAGATAAAAAACTAAAGGAAGAGAAAATAGAAAATATTTATAATTGGTATAAAACAAAATTGAAATACTTTCATGATCTCAACGACATCACACGTAAAACAAAAAAATTTCATTGGGAGAATCATCCAAATCTGGACGACTTCAGAAAGTCTGATTATTATCAAGCAGCAAAATTTCCTTTGTATTATGAAAGTGAAAATCGAACAGAGGAAAGAGGGATAATGCCCCCTAAAGATAGGTAATACAATATCAAATTTTATAATCGGTTATTAATAAATAGATTAAAGAATTACATTAGGAAAAAAATAAAAAAAGACATTGGAAAAAATAATTCTGATAATGTCAAAATCTTAGAGGAAAAAGAAAGAATCCTTTCAGCTACGGACTCCGCAATGCGAAGTACAAATACTACGAATTTTTATAATAATACACTAACAAATTTTCACACTAATCATATTGAATCAAAAACGGATTCTAAAACAGAAACCACAGAACCTTCAGAAAAATTAGAAATTAAATCTTCTTATTCAACCTATCGACCTCAATATAATATTAATAATCTCAATATAGAGAAGATAACTGAAATTACAAAACAGAGAGAACTAGCAGAAAAACGAAACAAAGAAGAGATGAAAGAATTCTTGAATGAATTCGGTATTAATAGAGCGAAGTTCAAATCTGAAGTAGAGAAGAAAATGGAAACTAAAAATTTAATAAAGTTTTATGAAAAGAATATCTTAGAGACAAGGAAGGAAGATAAAAGCCTAGAGGAAAAAGAAAATATATTACCAGCCCAATTGCAAGAAGATAATGAAATTCCGGTAGTAAAACGAAATTCGAGTATGTCAGCAAGATTAAGTTTAAATGCTAATTCACTTCTTATTCGTAAGGAATCTATCCCTAATCTGGAATTTAAGCATAAGAAATCAATCAATCCAACAGTTATTGAAAATGTCGTAAATATAATGAAGCCTATAAACCCGATAAAAATAAACACGAATAATATAAAAAATTTAAATGAAGAGAACAAAATTAAAATAAACCCAGATGAAGTAATTGTTAATATCAAGACAAAAGCCTCCCAAGCTAACAACAGAGATAAAATATTCAAATTGATAAATAGAAAAGATCATATTCCATCTGATTTAATAGGGACTAATTTCGACAAAGTAAATGATCTTAGAAATAAATACAGTAAAATGTTGAATATAAAAGAAATTGACGATGCTAAAGATAATTACAAAGACTATTTCAGTCCTTTATCTGCCTATGATCTTGCTAATGGTGATGTTTTGTCTGTTTCTCCTTATGAAAAAAAAGTAAAACCTAATCGTCCACTTACTAGTTACGAATTCGTGAGAAAAAATTTTGATAGCAATAATCTTTTAGAACAGAGAAAAACTTTGTCTGGCTTAAAATTTAGAGATATTACAAGGTGGACCGAAAAAATTTCTAATAATAAAAAGAATTCTAAACTGTTTTCTCAAATTCAAGAAGCATTCTTGCCTTATGAAGAAAATATTTATCCTAAATATTATCTTCCATTCCCTGATTATGGAATGCTTTCCAGACCTCCTGATGTTGAGGAGAAAAAGAAAAGAGCAGATGTGAGAAAAAATAATTAATATATATTAATTTAATGGTTTCAAATGAAAAATTTTAGAATATAATTTAATAAGCGAAGGTTATAAAATGACAATATGTTTAATTTCCCAAATCTAAAAAAATATCTAAATAAATAGATGGTATTTAATTCAGAGATTTGGAACTATCTCTTGATATTTGATTAAAATTTATCATTACTTCACTTAATTCAAATATTTCAAGTTTATAAAAGAAGGTTTATAATTCAACTAGATAATTTTTTCATTTTAGTTGATAATTTAAATGAAAGGAAGGTATTTGTAAATGTGATTAAGAGAATTTTATATAAGAATTTATTTATTTCAGATCTAGCAAACTAAACTTAATGTTTTTGAGTAATTAAGTTTTGCTTAATAATAACTCTATAAAATTCAATTTTATTTTATATTAATTTTTAAATTCTTATATGATAAAATTCTATAAATTCACACTCAAATCTTTTTCTTCTCGAAGCAAAAATTCTTCAATGAATAGTATAATAAATTCCTATGATCCAGTATATTTCAAAGATCACTACCCGGTTATGTGGAGAAATGTTCTAGGAATAATAGATCAATTCGTAACAAGCGAAATAAGCGAAAGAGGATGTGCAAAAGCAATCGGAGATTTCACTATAGGCTGCGGCAATCATTCATCATTGATATTAAACAAATTTAAAAATGCTCATGTAGTGGGGGTGGATCTCGACAAGAAAATGATAGAATACAATTACAAAAAGTTGATAAAATTCCTAAAACAAAAAAGATTAGTCCTAATAGAAGATAGCTACGTAGCTGTTGACGCTCTACATCCCTATGAATTATTCGATGAGAACCCGAATTTCCCTGAAAGAAAGAAATTTGATTTTATTCTTGTTGATCTCGGATTCAACAGCATGCAATTAGAAGATACAGAGAAGGGGATAAGCTTCAAGAACCCAGAAGCTCCGCTTGATATGCGTTACGACCTTGAAAACGAAAACAAATCAAAAGCAAATGATATACTAAACCATTCTACCGAATTGGAACTTATGGAAATATTCAGCAAATACGGAGAAGAGCGATATTATGAATCTTTGACTAAAAATATTATGACGAAAAGAGACATAAAACGATTTGAAACTGTAGGAGACTTTTTGACTGTTATCAATGATACTTACTCAAATAAATCTAACGAGAAATTTAGTACCTATACTAGATTATTCCAAGCCTTAAGAATTGCTGTAAATTATGAGTTACTTAATATACAAAGATTTCTAGGAAAGGCCCTCTTTAATCTTGAGGAGAATGGCATATTATGTGTAATAAGCTTCCATTCTCTGGAAGATAAAATCGTTGCAAATTTTATAAAAGAATGGCAAAAGAATAATTTGGGTAAAAGCATTTTCAATCACGGAATAAAGCCAAGTGCTATTGAACTTGAGGAAAATTCAAGATCGCACTCGGCTATACTCAGAGCATTTAGATTCAAACCTTTCATTTCTGATAATAATATTTAAATATATCATTAGAGTAATTATAATGTAAAGGATTTCAATTTTATTTAGTCTAATTATAATTCTATATAAGCAAACCTAAAATGTACATTAATTTTTGTTAAGTATTTTTATCGCCGCTTCGTATATTGATAATCTATCAATCGAATATCCAAGAAAATCAAAATGTGATTCATCCATAATTTTTTCAAATTCGATGGATATCAAGGCTGCATAAAACCAAAAGAGAGAGCTTACTGCTAAGATTGTAAAAAAGTAATTTTTATTTCTCAAAATATTGAAATCATATTTAGCTAATGAAGATTTAATGTATTCGTCTTGTAAAGTATCTTCAACAATTATGTTAATTTTTCTTTCTAATACATTGATGTATTCTAAATACATTTTGTAATATAATTCGTCTTCAAATAAAATCGAAACGTTGTCTATCTTCTTTTTGTAGAAAGGAAAACTAGGATATTCCAGATCGAAAATCGATTCCACAAAATAATTAACGAAATCAAAACCAACAAAATTAAAGCAGGCATATTCGTAATCAATTAACATAAGTTTATTCGAAGATTTATTGATCAATAGATTGTGTTTGTGAACATCGCAATGGTTCAAAATTAGGGGGAGAGATTTTATCTCCTTCGTTAGATTTCCAAATATTTCTGTGAAATTGTCAACAAAATTTTTTACTTTGATTAGTTTTTCGTAAATATCAGGTGACCAATTCATGGCTAATTCTGAAATTAGTTTAAATTTATTTTTTGATAAATTTATTATTTTTTCAAGAAAACAGAAAATAGTTTTGTCTTCAATTAAATTTCTTAATATGTCTCTTTCGAATTTCATTGAGGATAATTCGAATTCAGTCACCACATGAATTACTTGCATCAAAAAATTTTCGTCGTATAAGTGGTCATCTTCAGGTTTGTATACGTTATTTAAGTATTCTTCTATTCTATAAAATTCGTTAGATTTGATTAATGAAGGGCATAGCCCTAATTTTGAATTGAATTGAATCAATAGATTCTCGAAATTTCTGTCAACAAGGTTCAATTTTGAAATAGTTCCAAAAATCTTAAGGAAATATTTTTCGTCGTTGGATAGGCTAACAACATATAAATGATTAGTCAATCCACTGGAAAGTTTTTCAATTTTTAGGTTGTCTTTTTTAAGGGCTGAATTATTATCAGGATTGGAAAGAAAGTTAACTGCGTTTTCTAATATTTTATTACGTATGAGAATTTCCTCGTCATTCATAATTTTGATTATAATAAAAGAAATCATCGTAATCTTCAAATAAAATTAATCAAATTATAATGGTCTAAATTTGTAATTTAGAAATCATAAATAAAATTCAATCCATACAGTTTTCTTATAGTTAAGAGAGAAATTATTAATCGGTTGTTATGATAACATTATAATTAGAGTGTTTAAATTTAAAATTTGCTTTTTACAATGTTCTGAAATAATATGGTAAATTTTCCATCAATCCAAAATTTTTATTTTTTTTATAATTTCTCAAAAATGCTGCTCTCTCCGTTTCATTTAAAATGCTATCTAATT
>Ga0169931_10010505_pt1 | contig 13189 bp, 9 predicted proteins | sample Kivu_15m_20L_FD_129675 | JGI IMG/M metagenome (GOLD analysis project Ga0169931, IMG submission 129675) | Freshwater microbial communities from Lake Kivu, Western Province, Rwanda to study Microbial Dark Matter (Phase II) - Kivu_15m_20L... | ecosystem: Environmental > Aquatic > Freshwater > Lake ...
AAGAAGTTGAACTCAAATTAAATTCGCGACCAAGAAAACGATTCAAATTTGAAACACCTATATTTGCAATGAAAGAATTATTGTTTAATCCAAAAGTTGCATTTGTGGCTTGAATTCAGCTATTCAAAAGTGAATGAATTTTCTATTCTTCGTTTTCCCAATCTTCTTCTGCACCTTCTTCGTTGACGTGTTTTAGTCTATCTGCTGTTTCTTTGGGTAGGTTATCAAAGAAAGTATCTCCTCGCAAACCAAGGCGTAAACATTCTAATGGAATCACTTCATTTGGGGCAATGTTTCCTAGGTTTACGTTGGCGCCAAATAATTTGATAAACCAAACTTGTTGACTTTTCTGCGGCGCCTCCCACATGATGTCCTCTGGACTTACATTTTTGATGATGCGGTTGATGAGCAAGGTATGAGCTGTGCCATTGGGTCTAAAAACGCCAACATTTCCAGATTCTCTTCCTTCCGCAATCACTTTCCAAGAGCCGGCTTCCAATTCGTTTTTCATGGATTTGATCCAACGAGCAGGGGTCACGATGACCCCCGAATCCTTCGATCCAACCTCAGAAAGCACTTTGAAATTTTTGGCTGCTTTGGCAATCAATTCACATTTTTCATCGTGTGGAATAATGATTGAACCGTCAGAAATTTCCATCAATTCCATTTTGTGTTTGTCCAAAAACTTGAAATATTGATCGGCCATTCCACGTGCGTAAAACACCTCAAACAAAGTGCCCCCGAAATAAGGTGTTATGCCTGCTTCGCGGTACATTTTGAGTTTTTCATCGAGCTTTTCAGTCACCAAAGCAGTACCGAATCCAAACTTCACAATATCTACAAAAGACACGTTGCCTTCTATAAAATGTTCGGTTTCTCTCAAGCCCAATCCTTTGTCCATCACCATAGTCACGCCATGGTTGCGGGGTCTTGCTGTTCGTTCGGGAATAAATGGTAGTTTAATTGAATTCATTGTGATTAATATTAAACCATTGAAGGCCTGTGTGTTATCTTAAATAATTATAAAGTTCAGCAATAGCGGGTATTAAAAGTGCTTCTGGGTATACATCGGTCAATTGAATCGCCAATTCAGGTTTGTCAATAACGAGTTCACGGAAAAAGATAAGTGCATCTGTCTGACGACCAGCCAACCAAGCATATTTGACGCGGTGGAGCAAGGCAATATCGTGGAGTTCATATTCCTCAATGTGCTCATGCATTTCATCAAAAGCGTAAACGGCATTGTCCATGGCGCGAAGCTCAGTTAAATCCACCAATACTTCATCAGACAGCGGATTGATTGTCAGGGCTTTGTATAACAAAACGGTGGCTTCAACGGTATTTCCATTTTTGTTGTATGCTCCAGCCAATACATGCAAATAGTCTGGATTAAGTTCGTCTAATTCAACGGCTTTTTTCAAATAGGGAATCGCCTCAGTGGTGCGGTGCAGTAAATCTAAAGCAATACCCATACCCAACCATGGGTCGGGAAGGTCGGGTTGAACGTCGATGCTTCTTTTGTAATATTGCATGGCCAGTTCATACTCTTCCATATGTTCGTAAGCCTCAGCGATATAATCCAATGCAAGGGCATCATCACCATCTATTTCAATGCATTTTTCGAAACAAGCAATGGCCTTATCAAATTTCTCAATGACCAAGTAAATATTGCCCATGTTGAACAATGCAGAAGTAAAATCTTCATTGATAATGGTGCAATAATCATAGGCCCAAAGCGCTTTTTCATAGTCTTCAGCTTTGGAATACGCGTTCCCAAGGTTGTACCATGTGGTAAAAGAATAGGGACGTAAATCCAAATAGCTTTGATAACATTGAATAGCACTATCTGTGTCGTTGGTCAAATCATAACAATAAGCCAATTCATGAACGGCAGGTTCATTTTCTGGATTGAAAGCAATGGCCTGACGCAAAATTTTTATGGCTTGATCGAATGTCCCCATGTTTTGATATTCAGCAGCCAAATCCAGATAGATTTCATCTTTCTCCTCTGGCTCAGCAAACTCTAAGGCACGTTCAAAATACTTGATAGCCGTTTTAGAATCGCGCATTTGGGAATGCACTGATGCTTTGGTGAGAATGAATTCAAGGTCGTCGGCCAACATTTTTTCATACTGCATCAACAGAGCGAGCGCCTCGTTTAATCGACCCAAATTGGCCAAAACTTGTGCCTTTCGAATCTTAAAATTGATGTTGTGCGGAAAATATGAAATGGCATGTGCAACACAATCCATGGCCTTTTTGAATTGATTGCTCATCATAAAATGATCTATGAATGTATCCAAACGGTCAGAATCAAAAAAATCTGAACGCCCTTTGCTAATCATCTCCTCAAAACGGCTTAAATCGTCTTGAAAACCTGAACTCAAAAAGTCGTCTTCATCTTCATTTTCGAACATAAGCTCCTAAATTTGGTTGCAAGATAGAACAAATAAGTCACAGCAATGTGCAGTGAAAAATTCAATTTTCAACAGTGCTATCAACAATAACCTTGCGATTGTCTGAATGTCAATACCTTAAAAGAAGATTTTTCTATTTACCTGCGCGTTTTCTATCGTGCTCGGCCAATAAAATTTTTCTCAAACGGATTGTTTTCGGCGTTACTTCCACATATTCGTCACCCTGAATGAATTCCAAGGCTTCTTCCAAACTGAAACGACGTGGTGGTGCCAATTTCACTTTATCGTCTGCTCCAGATGAACGCATATTCGACATTTTCTTTGTTTTGGTAACATTCACAACCAAGTCGCCTTGTCTTGAATTTTCACCAATAACCTGTCCCATGTACACATCTTGATTCGGCTCGATAAAGAATTTACCGCGTTCTTGCAAGTTGTTTAACGAATAGGGGATAGCAGAACCTTGCTCCATAGAAATCATCGAACCGTTCAATCGACCTGAAATTTCACCTTTGTACGGTTGGAATTCAATAAATCGATGCGTCATAATAGCTTCTCCAGCCGTAGCCGTCAAAAGGAAATTTCTCAAACCTATAATACCGCGAGAAGGAACAACAAAGCGAATAATCATTCGATTGCCCTTTGGCTCCATATTGGTCATTTCACCTTTTCTTTTGGTAACCGCCTCTACAGCAGTTCCAGAATATTCTTCAGGTAAATCGATTGTCAATTCTTCAATTGGCTCACATTTTACACCGTCAATTTCTTTGATAACTACTTGTGGCTGACCCACTTGTAATTCATATCCTTCACGACGCATAGTTTCAATCAAAACAGACAAGTGCATTACACCACGACCGAAAACTTGCCATTTATCGGCAGTTGCTCCAGATTCTAAGCGCATCGCCAAGTTTTTTTCCAATTCTTTGTTCAATCGGTCTTGGATGTGGCGTGAAGTTAGCAATTTACCTTCTTTTCCGAAAAACGGTGAATCGTTGATGCTGAACAACATACTCATTGTCGGCTCATCAATTTCAATCGTTTGCAATGGTTCTGGATTTTCTGCGTCACAAACCACATCGCCGATTTCAAAACCTTCGATGCCCGTTAATGCACAAATGTCACCCGCTTGCACTTCAGATACTTTTTTGCGTTCAATACCGTCAAAAATGTAAATTTCTTTCAAGCGGTGTTTTTCCAAAGTACCATCTCGTTTGGCCAACATAATTGGCATGTTTTCTTTGATTACACCACGGCTCAATCGTCCGATAGCAATTCGACCAACAAAAGATGAAAAGTCCAAACTTGTAATCAACAATTGCGTATTTCCTTCTGGAATAATCGGAGAAGGGAAATATTCAATAATTTTATCTAAAAGAGGCGTGATGCTGTCTGTTTTCACATTGTGATCTTCAGACATCCAGCCCATTTTTGCAGAACCGTAGATGGTTTCAAAATTCAACTGTTCTTCTGTTGCATCCAATTCAAACATCAAATCGAACACTTTTTCGTGTACCTCGTCTGGCGTACAATTGTCTTTGTCCACTTTGTTGATAATAACCAACGGTTGCAAGCCCAATTGAAGTGCTTTTTGCAACACGAAACGGGTTTGGGGCATTGGACCTTCAAAGGCATCCACGAGCAAACAAACGCCATCGGCCATGTTCAAAACGCGTTCAACTTCACCACCAAAGTCGGCGTGACCTGGGGTGTCGATGATGTTGATTTTGGTATCTCTATATTTAACGGAAACATTTTTGGATACGATGGTGATACCACGTTCGCGTTCCAAGTCATTGTTGTCCATTATCAAATCTCCACCGTTTTCTTTCGACGACAATGAACTTTCTCCTATTTCAATCATTCTATCAACCAAGGTAGTTTTACCGTGGTCAACGTGTGCGATAATTGCGATGTTTCTAATTTCCATGAATTATTTGCGTTTGCGTTTTGCGTTAAATTTATCTTCTGTTTTTCCTTCTTTTTTACGGAATCCACCGCCAGCGCTAGAACCTCCAGTACCGCCAGCGTCATCTTTACGACCTCTAAAGCCTCCACCCGAGCTAGATCCACCAGCTTCATCGCGACGACCTCTAAAGCCTCCACCCGAGCTAGAACCGCTAGACCCGCCAGCTTCGTCACGGCGACCTCTAAAGCCTCCGCCACCACCTCCGCGGTTGCCACCAAATCCTCCGCCGTAGCTTCCGCCACCGCCTCCGTAGCCACCGCCACCACCAAATGATGGTTTTCTGTCGCCTTTGAATTTACCTCCTCTATCACCACCACGGTTGCCACCAAAGCCTCCGCTACCTCCTCGGTCGCTTTTCGGTGCTTTGTCTGTCAATTCAATGGTCATGGTTTTGCCTTCATATTGCATGTTGCTTTGTCCATCCAAGATTGCTTTAGATAATTCTGGCTTGGTTTCAAAGAAAGCAAATTTGTCTTTGATGTCGATGCGGCCTATGTCGCTTGAAGTTAAACCTGTTTCGTCGCAAATAACACGCAACAAACCACCTGGATTCAAACCATCTTTTCGACCCAAAGACACAAAATAACGCTGTGTGTTTTCATCGAAATCGCCACGACGACGAGGTGCTCTATCATTTCCACCACCGTCATTGGATGCCGCTTCGTTCAAGTTGGATGAACCTCTGTAGTAATCCATAAAACGATTCAATTCGGCGCTCAAGAACATTTTGATGATCATGTCTTTGTCGTAAGCCTCAAGAATGCCAACAGAATCGGACATGTATTTCTCTAATTCTTTTTCATTTACTGGCGTTTCAACAATTTTTTGAATCGTTGCATCCATCTGATTTTTCAAGATATCCTCTGGATTTGGAATTACACCTTCTTTGAACTCAACACGCATTTGCTTTTCAATTGAACGCACTTTGTGTTTCTCTTTCGGGTTGATAATCACCAATGAATGTCCAGTTTTTCCAGCGCGAGCCGTACGACCACTTCTGTGGGTATAATTTTCAATATCGTCTGGCAAATTGTAATTGATAACGTGTGAAATGTCATCCACATCAATACCACGAGCAGCCACATCCGTTGCAACTAACAATTGCAAGCTGCGTTGACGGAATAATTTCATTACTCGGTCGCGTTGTGCCTGACTCAAATCACCGTGAAGTGCTTCTGCGTTGTAATTTTCTTTGGCTAATTTTTCAGCAACTTCCTGTGTTTCACGACGTGTTCTACAGAAAATCAAACCAAAAATTTCTGGATTGGTATCAATCAAACGCTTCAAAGCTTCGTAGCGGTTCTTCTCTTTTGTTACATAAAAAGAGTGTGTAATGTTGTCATTACCTTGATTTTTGTGACCGATAGACACTTCAAACGGATTGTCCATGAATTTTTTAGCAATCGACGCCACTTCTTTGGGCATGGTAGCTGAAAACAACCAAGTACTTTTTTCTTCAGGTGTTTTGCTTAAGATTTCATCGATATCTTCTTTGAAACCCATGTTCAACATTTCGTCGGCTTCGTCCAAAACAACGATTTGCACATTAGACAAGCTCAATGCTTTGCGTTGAATCAAGTCCAACAAACGACCTGGTGTGGCCACAATAACTGAAGCACCGTCTTTGATTTGTTTCATCTGACGACGGATATCTGCACCACCATAAACGGCTACTACACCTTCTGGGGTCAAATACTTGCCGTAGCCTTCTAAATCTTTGGTGATTTGCAAACACAATTCACGTGTTGGACACAAGATTAATGCTTCAGGAAGTCTTGCATTGCTGTTGATTCTTGTCAACATAGGCAAACCAAATGCGGCGGTTTTACCTGTTCCTGTTTGTGCCAATCCAACGAAATCGCTCTTTTCCGACAATAAATGCGGAATGGCTTGTTCTTGAATAGGCGTTGGGATTGTAAAGTTCAAATCTTCTAAGGCTTTCAATACCTCTGGACTTAAACCAAGATCTTTAAATGTTACCATTTTAAATAGCTTTTGGCTATTGGCTGTTGGCTTTTGGCGCTTCTATTTGTGCCGTAAAACCAAGTCAAATAGCAAAAGAGAATTTTTTTCGAGAAAAATCGTGGGCGTGCAAAATTTGTGTGCAGAAAATTGCGCTTCGTTGATGATTCAGCTTCTAAATTACTCTTAAAGTTTATAAATTCAATACTCCTCACCCTGAGGGGCATGATTCACGAAACTTCAGTAATTTAAAGGCCCTAGACATAAAAAATCACTCGAAGCAACACAAATCGGGCGCAAAGGTACTGCATTATTCTTGATAGTTGGTAAAAAAAGATTGTTATGCTTATGTTAAGATGTTTGAAATGCCTTGTGAGAGCAGTTAAAATGGCACATCTTCGCTTTTATCAAAATTGTAATCATCGTCATCGGTCATGGAATCCATTTTACTTGGTCTGGTAATGGTATTCGGTGCATGCTCAAATTCGCGATTGGCTGATAGACTTGAACTTTGCATCATCGATTCGCCCGGTTCGAAATCGTCCATGTTGGTAAATTTCACGAGGTGTTTCACAAACTTCAAATGCACGGTATCCAAAGAACCATGGCGGTTTTTAGCGATGATTATATCGCCTCGGTCTAAGGTAGAATGACCTTCTTCATCTTCCGTTAAACCATAGTATTCAGGACGGTAGATGAAAGATACGATATCGGCATCTTGCTCAATGGCACCAGATTCACGCAAGTCGGAAAGCAAAGGGATTTTAGAGCCACCGCGGGTTTCTACCGAACGACTCAACTGAGATAGGGCAATAATGGGCACCTCAATTTCTTTGGCGATTTCCTTGATAGAACGAGAAATGGTTGAAATTTCTTGTTCACGGTTTCCTTTTCCGGCGCTTCCGGCATTCATCAATTGTAAGTAGTCGATGATGACCATCTTGATGTCGTGTTGGCGCTTCAAACGTCGACATTTGGCGCGTAAATCGAAAACGGATAGGGCAGGCGTGTCATCTAAAAACAATGGCGCTTTCGACAATTTGCCAATGCGCTCGTGAAGCTGTCTGAATTCGTGTTCCTGCAAGTTTCCTTTTCTCAATTTCTCAGATGAAATGCCTGTTTCGGAAGAAATCAAACGATTGACCAACTGAATACTCGACATTTCTAGAGAGAAAACAGCAACTCCTTGATTGTAGTCAACAGCTGTATTTCTGGCCATCGACAAAACGAAAGCTGTTTTTCCCATACCCGGACGTGCAGCCAAAACAATCATATCTGATTTTTGCCAACCCGATGTTATGCGGTCCAAATCCTTGAAACCTGTTGGCACACCACTCACACCATCTGTGTTTTTGGCGGCTTCTTCAATCTGCAAAATGGCTTGTTTGAGCACGTCATCGAGACGGTCGTAGTTCTTTTTGATGTTGCCTTCAGCCACTGAGAATAAATCGCTTTCTACTTTGTTCAAGAGGTCGAAAACATCAGTGGTTTCATCGTAGGCCATTTTTAGGGTTTCCGAGCACAAGCGAATAATTTCACGTTGGATGTATTTTTGGGCAATGATGCGCGCATGAAATTCAACTTGAGCCGATGAAATGACCCGATTGGTGAGCGAAGAAATGTAATAAGCGCCACCCACCAACTCCAATTCTCCTTTTTTCTTGAGGTGATTGGTGACAGTAAGAATATCAATAGGTTCCGATTGTGAGAACAACTCTTGAACGGCGCGATAAATTTTGATGTGTGCTTCTTTGTAGAAACTATCAGGCGAAAGAATATCCAACACGTCGTTGACTGCGTCTTTTTCCAAAAGCATGGCACCCAACACAGCTTCCTCTAAATCAGTAGCTTGCGGTGGCAATTTGCCCAATTCATTGGCCAAAGTATTACCAGAAGTAATCTTTTTATTCAAACGGTCTTTAACGGATTTGGGTTTTGGTTCTTCCATGCCGCAAATGTAGCTCAATTTTATGCGACTTTTTTACCCAATTTCATCTTTTTAAAGGCATTTTTATGAATAGTTTTGTGTATCAGATGACATTGACGAATTGAGGGGTTATGAACGAGTTGTTAACAATTTTGTAAGCAAACGAGTGCAAATTTAAACTGGCATGATCGACTTTAAACATGGAACCCCAGAATCGCAGCGCTTAGTTCGCAGCTATCTTTGCTGCTGCGAACTAAGCGCCAGCGATCTCAACGACTTGTCCTCGGCAACGGGAAGTTACACCAAAAAGCCCAAAACATCACATGTAATTTTGAACGCTAAAGCCTCTAATTTTCATTATATTACATCATTTCCCTTAATTTCGCCGCGTGAAAGAAGAAATTTACGCACGTTTGTTTGAAATGCTCTCCGATTCGAAGCAGCATTTGGTGGAAAAGAACGCGGCGCGGCGCACGCGACATTTGACGGTGGCTGTGGAGCATTTGTATCAGTCGCACAACACGAGCGCAGTGATTCGCAGCTGCGATTGTTTTGGTTTGCAGGATGTGTATATCATTGCGCGACAGCAGTATAAGGTAAATCGCGACATTGCAATGGGGGCAGGGAAGTGGATCACAGAGCACCGTTTTCAACAAGCGGAATCGGAGGCTTGTTTGCGCGAAATCAAGAGCAAAGGCTACACCTTGGTGGCTACTTCACCCCACGCAGAAATGTCGCTTTTCGATTTGCCCATGGATAAGCCAGTTTGTTTGCTTTTTGGTTCTGAAAAACGGGGTTTGAGCGATACTGCTACAGCGCTGGCTGATGAAGTGATTCATATTCCGATGTTTGGGTTCACGGAGAGTTTCAATATCAGCGTTTCTGTGGCTTTGTGCTTGCAGATTTTGCGTCAGAAAATGGAACAGGAGTTTCCGCATTGGCCATTGAGCGAAGAAGAACAACTCGATTTGAAATTGCAATGGTGTCGCAACATACTGAGAAATGGCGATGCGGTATATGAAGAGGTGAAGCGCTTGGTGGAATTGGAGAACAAAGTGAAGTGCTAACAGCTAATCGCTAATAGCCAATTCCGCGCATAACTTTGTCAAAGTGCTGCGCCGTTTTTACCGAAAATTCCAAAAAACTAAAAATTACGGATATCCTTGAGTTTGCTAGCAAAACTTTGATAATCTATCGCTAGCCAACCGCCAACAACCTCCTAATACTGCCAAATCGGATTCGTCATTTTCTCTTGTCCAATCGTGGTTTCTGGACCGTGACCGCAATAGACCACAGTGTTTTCAGGCAATTGGAACATGATTTCTGTGATGGATTTTTTGAGTGTGGGCAAATCACCATTCGGCAAGTCGAAGCGCCCAAAACTGCCTTTGAAAAGCACGTCACCATTGATAACTACACGGTTTTCAGCGCTGTAAAACACAACGTGTCCGGGTGCGTGACCAGGCGTAAAAAGTACTTCAAAGCGCATATCACCAAATTCGAGAATGTCGCCGTGATTCACCAAATGCGTGGGTTGCGGCGATGCTTCGAAGCCCACAAATCCATAGGTCGGCGCGTAGTTGGGAACGGCATTCAAGGTTTGTATGTCTTCTTCGTGCATGTAGAAAGGAATGTTGTACGTTTTCAAAATCCATGCGTTGCCCAAGATGTGGTCGATGTGGCAATGTGTATTCAACAAAGCCAATGGTTTCAATTCGTTTTGTGCAATGTAATTCGACAACTCTTGTCGCTCCTCGGGATAGTAGCAACCTGGGTCAACAATGACACAATTCTTTTGGTCGTCTGAGATCACGAGTGTGTTTTCCTGAAAATCGTTGAAAATGAATTTTTGAATGGTCATGAAATATTTTTTTTGCAAAGATAAAAGCCTAGTAGAAACAAGCCACAGAGTCCGAAAAATCTCGTCATTGGAATTATCAACACTTATAAACCCAACATTATTCATAAAAAATCTGAAATAGGAAAGCCTATGTACTTTGGTTGTTTTACTTTTGCGCGGAATCTGAAAAAATAGACATGCAAGAATTACTCCATAAGTTTGAAAATAAACGTCCAGAAATTGTGTTCGAATGGAAAGATAGCGAAACAGAAGCAGAAGGATGGGTTGTGATAAATTCGCTTCGCGGAGGAGCAGCTGGTGGAGGCACAAGAATGCGTCAGGGTTTGGACAAAAGGGAAGTAGAATCTTTGGCAAAAACAATGGAAGTAAAATTTACCGTAGCAGGTCCAGCCATTGGTGGGGCAAAATCAGGTATTAATTTTGATCCGAAAGACCCTCGTAAAAAAGGCGTTCTTGAGCGCTGGTATAAAGCGGTTACACCTTTGTTGAAGCATTATTATGGTACAGGTGGCGACTTGAATGTGGACGAAATCCATGAAGTGATTCCAATTACTGAAGATTGTGGAGTATGGCATCCCCAAGAAGGTGTTTTTAATGGTCACTTTCAGCCGCGTGATGCACAAAAAATAAGAAGAATCGGTCAGTTGCGTCAGGGCGTATTAAAAGTTTTGGAATCAGAGCTTTATTCTCCTGCTGTAGGTCGCAAATATGTGGTTGCAGATATGATTACCGGTTATGGCGTTGCAGAATCTGTGAAGCATTATTATGATATTTGGGGTGGAAGTGTTGCTGGAAAGCGCGTCATCGTGCAAGGTTGGGGTAATGTGGCTTCTGCAGCAGCATTTTATTTGTCGCAACAAGGCGCCTTAATTGTTGGAATTATAGACCGAGTAGGGGGCTTAATGAATGCAGAAGGCTTTTCTCATCAAGAAATTGTGGATTTGTTCCTGAATAAAAATGGAAATGAATTGGCTGCATCGAATTTGCTTTCTTTTGAAGAGGTAAATGCTAAAATTTGGGACATTCCTGCTGAAGTTTTCTTGCCATGCGCAGCTTCAAGGTTGATTACCAGAGACCAAATTGACCGTATGTTGAACGCAGGAATAGAAGTGGTTTCTGCTGGAGCCAATGTGCCTTTTGCCGACCCTGAGATTTTCTTCGGTCCTATTGCAGATTATGCCGACAGCAAAATGAGCGTGATTCCAGACTTTATCTCCAATTGTGGTATGGCTCGTGTGTTTGCTTATTTGATGAGCAACGACCTGGATGAACTTACCGACGCTGGAATTTTTCAGGATACCTCAACTATTATTCGAGATGCATTAGTTCAATCTCACGCTAAAAATTCATCAAAAACAGGAATAGCCAAAACGGCTTTTGAAATAGCTTTAAATCAACTAGTTAAATAATATAAAATCATTAAAATCTAAGCAATCATGGAATTAATAATGGCTATCGTATTTCTCTTGGGTTATTTGGCAATAACACTCGAGCACAACATTCACGTAGATAAAGCGGCACCGGCTTTATTGGTGGGTATGCTCAGTTGGGGACTTTATGCGATGTTTCCTGGAGACGCCTTACACGTTGATGTGAGCAAACCCATAACAGAGATTGCTCAAGAAGAAGGCTTAAAAGAGCGTTTGCCTAAATTTCATGAGTATGTGCAAACAGAAATTGTGAAACACGATAATGAAATTGTGCATCACAATTCTTCTAATCCGACCCAGCAAGAGGACACGAAAAGCATTGTGCAACATTTCGTATCTCATGGTATGGAGCACCACTTGTTTGATATTGCTGCAATCTTGTTTTTCTTGATGGGAGCAATGACGATTGTAGAATTGATAGATGCTCACGAAGGATTTGCCGTCATCACGGATAAGATTACCACAACAAATACGGTTAAATTGCTTTGGGTGGTTGTTTTATTAACTTTCTTTATGTCAGCTGTGCTAGATAATTTAACCACTGCCATCGTTATGATTTCGGTGCTTCGAAAGCTTATCAAAGATCAAGGTACACGCTGGTTCTTTGCTGGTTTGGTTATAATCGCAGCAAATGCCGGTGGAGCTTGGTCGCCCATTGGTGACGTTACCACAACGATGCTTTGGAATAATGGTCAATTGCCTACATCTTCAAAAATCGTAATCGATTTGATTTTACCATCTTTAGTTGCAATGCTCGTTCCTTTAGGAATGGCTTCGTACATCTTGCGAGGAGGCACAGTCGAGCGTCCAATTCGTGTTCACGATGCCGACCACTATTTGAATCCGACAACAGAGGGTGAGCGTTTGTTTGTGTTTATCTTGGGCTTGGCTGGATTGTTATTTGTACCTGTGTTTAAAACGCTAACCCATTTGCCTCCATTCACAGGAATGATGCTATCTTTGGGAATCGTTTGGGCGGTTACAGAATTGATGCACAAAGGAAAATCAAGTGCAGATCGCGTGAGTCTATCGCCACTTACGGTTTTGAAAAAAATTGATACAGCCAGTGTTTTGTTCTTCCTCGGAATTTTGCTGGCTGTTGCTGCTTTGCAAGAAGTAGGCGTGTTGATTAAAACGGCAAACTTTTTGGATAATGCTTTTGCTGGAAATATTTATTCCATTAATGTGGTTATTGGTATTCTTTCTGCAATTGTGGATAACGTTCCTCTCGTAGCTGCCGCACAAGGGATGTATGCAGTGGCACCAGACGGAAGTTTTGCCGCCGACGGTCAGTTCTGGCAGTTTTTGGCATATTGTGCAGGTACTGGAGGCTCAATGTTGATTATCGGTTCTGCAGCTGGTGTTGCTGTAATGGGGCTCGATAAAATATCTTTTGGCTGGTACATCAAGAAAATATCACTCTTGGCCCTTGCTGGATACTTCGCAGGTGCAGCAGTTTACTATTTTATGTTCAGTTAGTAACTTTGTCTAATCATTAACGTTAACCAAGGTAAGCACGAAACGCTTACCATAAATACAAAATAAAATGAATCCAATTTTGATGCAAGCAGCAGAAACTGCAAATATTACTGTAGGAACAGCAGAAACGTCTTTGTGGAACTT
>Ga0169931_10010506_pt1 | contig 13189 bp, 10 predicted proteins | sample Kivu_15m_20L_FD_129675 | JGI IMG/M metagenome (GOLD analysis project Ga0169931, IMG submission 129675) | Freshwater microbial communities from Lake Kivu, Western Province, Rwanda to study Microbial Dark Matter (Phase II) - Kivu_15m_20L... | ecosystem: Environmental > Aquatic > Freshwater > Lake...
GAAGCAGACTACGGCGAGGGCCACATAGGCCTTGAAATCGGGCGACCGCATACGCCGGAAGCTACGCCGATTGCCCGTACTTTGCGCGCATGAGACGCAGGTTGAGCCGGGGTGAGACCATCTCACAAAAGGAGGGCATCATCGAGACGAAGGGGCGGCGGATCCGGGTGATTTGAAATCCCGTGGCGTGCATACACGGATGTTGGCGTCTTTTCCCTTCCGGAAATCCTTCACATTCCGGGTGACCAGCGTGGTGCAGCCTGCGGCAATGCCGGAATAGTAGACGATGGCATCTTCGAGATCGTCCCACCCGGCGGCAAGGGCTTGATCAATGATGGATTGGGTGATGGGTGCGATGTCGAATTTCAGACGCACAAATCGGATGATGCCGTTGATGCGCGCTGTCGAGTGAACGTCCGACATCAAGTACGCCATCGTGTCGATGGAAGCCCCTGAAAGCATCCCCTCAAACTCGCCCTTGGCAACCCGATGCACAAGGGGAGCGGAATCGATCACATGCGGTGCCCGTTCCAAGAGGACATCCAGCATTACATTCAGATCGAGCAGGATTCGTTCAGGCATGTTTTTTCATCAAAATCTTCTTTAAAACGACCTTGTAATCTTCTTCCCCGTCCGGAAACGGAGGCATCACACCAATAATGTTTTCAATCCAGCTTCCGGGTTCGGGCACCCATGGACGTTCCTGTTTCGCGGTGCGTTCCGCCAGATAGGTTTCGACGATTTCGGAGACGGTCGTTCCTTCGGCCTGGGCCAAGCGCTTGGCGCGGGCCGTCACCGCGTCATCGATCACGAGGGTCAGTTTCTTTTTCATGAGGGAAGATACACGTGCGGATTTGATTTCGCACGTGCGGATTTGATATTCGACCCTTGTAACCTTTCGTGTCTGTATGGTATCATACCGACATGAATACCCTATTTCTCTATATGATACTGATCTCCGGAATCGGCGAACAGCCCGGCGTAGAGCCCATCCGCATCCTAGGCTCAGTGACTGATACAGAAAATCGGGGCATCGCTACGGTTTCCGTGAGTATTCCCGGAACCCGGATCACAACGGTTACCGCGAGCGATGGTCGGTTTGAGTTGATTGCCGCTGACGTAGAACAGGATTCCGAGCTCTGCTTCCACCGGATGTCGTACGCCACTCGGTGCATCCCCATCCGGACGATCTCCGGCGAGCTGAACGTGACACTCATCAGTCAGCCCATCCCGATGTCGGAAGTGATCGTCACACCCTACGCACGGATCAACCCCACGCGGGTCGTGACCCATGCCGCGTCCGAGTTTCAGAAAAAGCGGCACAATGATTTGTATGTGTCCGACGCGTCGTATGTCGAGTCAGCGACGTGCGGTGGGCGCACGTGCATGTTCACCGAGGCGTACGGGTATCTGGTTTCATTCGGAAAGCATTCCCCCATCCTATTGGACGAGTACTCTTTTCTGAGCGCGACGATGCGAAAGAGCGACCGTCATGCGGATTGGCTTGATCTCACGCGAAATACCACGAGTATAACCGGAATGCGGCACCAATCCGACATGCCACCGGGGTATAACATCGCGTTGAATGCCGTGGCCCGCTTCGAAATCGGCGGACCGTTGGCCAAACCCGACCGATACCGGTACCTGCTGGTTCAATCCGCAGAGATTCCGTCGGATGAGATCCACATCGCCTTCCGGCCCAAGCGAGTCGGAAGTGAGTTGAGGGGATTGCTCATTGTGGACCGTTCCAGTTGGGAGATTCGACGCCTGGAGCTTACAAAAACCTCGTTTTACTCCAGTTGGATGTTCAAGGAGGTGACGGCTTCAGGCCGCATCGCCTATCAGCATGCGGACAACCGGGTAGCGCTGCAATCCCTCGAGTTCACGATACCCACGGACGATGTGCTGGTCCATATCGCCTTGCGCAGCGGCGTCCCACGCGATCCGGGCAATACGATCAAACCTGATGATATCAATGTGTTGTTCAGCAACGATCATAATCCCTTCATCCGGTACGACGAATCGCGATGGACCAACACCGACCTATACGCATTGATTGACTACGATCGCATTCAAAGAGAACTTGGGATGGCGATTCCTTTGGCCGAGCAATTCCGAAAAAACTCGGGACAGCCGTTCATGTACCGGATTCTTTCGGATGGAAAACGCATTGATGTGACAGGTGGAGAAGCGACGTACAAACGGGTTCGCCAAATCATCGATGACATTCAATCTCATCGTCGCTGAGGATAAGTCACATATTTAACAACGAATTATTTAAGTCAACGCTTTTCGATAAGGGAGAATCCCCCTATCCTCCCCCATGCTCCTGCTGAACCGCCCCGTGGCCGCGCTGGTGCTGATCCTGGCCACCTTCATCTTCGGTACCATCGCCCTGCGCGAGCTGTCGGTCGACCTGCTTCCGCGGATCGACACGCCGTCCCTGCTTGTGCAGACCGACTGGCCCGGCACCTCGCCGCGGGAGGTGGAGCGACGCCTCAACGAGCCCCTTGAGGCCCTGATCCGCACCGTTCCCGGCGTGGCGGACATCCACAGCCTGGCGCGTCCCGGCCAGGGCATCCTGTCCGTCTCCTTCGCCTGGGGCACCGACATGGACCTGGCCTTCCTGAACACCCGCGAGAAGCTGGAACGCGCGCGGCCCTCGCTTCCCGAGCAGGCCGGCCGCCCCCAGCTCCTGGTGTCCAACCCGTCCGACGAACCCGTGCTCGTGATCGGCGTGACCGACCCCGGTGGCGACGCCTTCGCCCTGAAACGCTGGGCCGAGCAGGTGCTCTCGCGCCGCCTCGAACAGCTCGACGGCGTGGCACAGGCCCTGGTGGTGGGCGCGGCCCAGCCCGAAGTGCGCCTCCGTTTCGACAGCGGCCGCCTCGACCGCTACGGCCTCAGCCTGGAGCAGGTCCGCAGCCTCATCGCCGACGCCAACCGCTTCACGCCCGCCGGCGAACTCCGCGACGGCTGGTACCGCTATGCGGTGCAGGTGCAGAGCCGCATCGGCAGCCTGGACGACATCCGCGACATCCCCCTGCTCCGCGCCGGCGAAACCCTGCTCCGTGTGCGCGACCTGGCCGAGGTCAGCCTCGTCGAAGCCGATCCGACCTCCTTCGCCCTGCTGGACGGCCGCCCCATCCTCACCGTCCTCGTCAAGAAAGACTACGGCGGCAACACCGTGCGCGTGGTGCGCGACGTGATGCCCGTGCTCGAGGAAGTCCGCGCGGCCTTTCCCGGCATCCGCATCGAGGTGCTCTCCGAATCGGCCTCCCTCATCGACGGCCTCATCCGCAACCTCCTGCAGACCCTGGCCCTCGGCGCCATCCTCGCCTTCGTCGTCCTCTTCGCCTTCCTGCGCGATCCGCGCCTGCCCTTCACCATCGGCATCTCGATTCCGGTCTCCCTCGGCATGACCTTCTTCGTGATGCACCTCTTCGATGTGAACCTGAACATCGTCTCCCTGAGCGGACTCACCCTGGGCATCGGCCTCCTGGTGGACAATGCCATCGTGGTGCTCGAAAACATCAACCGCTACCGCGAAGGCCGGTCCCTGACCGAGGCGGCGGCCCTCGGCACCCGCGAGATCGCGCTCGCGGCCACGGCCTCCACCCTCACCACCATCTCCGTGTTCGCGCCGCTGATCTTCCTGAGCGGCTTCGAAGGCGCCCTCTTCCGCGACCAGGCCTTCACACTGTCGGTCTCCCTGCTCGCCTCGCTGCTGGTGGCCCTCTTCGTGCTTCCGGTGTTGGTCGTGTACGCCAAGCCCAAGCCCCTCACCCTCTCGCACCGCGGGTTCGACCGGCTGACCGAAGCCTACGAGGCCTCCGTGCAGCGCGTGCTGCGGCATCCGGCGCTGGTCGGCGGCGGCTTTCTCGCCCTGATGGCGGCCTCGGTCTGGTTCTGGTCCCAGCTCCCGAAATCCCTCCTTCCCTTGGCCGAACCCGATCGCCTGGAGCTGCGCGTGAGCCTGCCCCCGAACAGCGCGCTCGAGGCCACCCGATATGCGGCCATCCGCATGAACGAGGCCCTCGCCCGGCCGGGCACGGTCATATTGGGTGGCTACACCGACCGCACGAACATGGGGCGCATCGCCGATGAGGCGCTGTCCGTTTTCCGGATGGACATCCCGCTGCAAGGTCCGGGCGATGCCGCGCGGGTGATGGCGGCGGTCGATGTCCTGCGCGGCGCACATCCGGATTGGTCCATCGAGCCGGTCGGTGGCGATGACGTCTTCTCGCGCATCCTCGGCGGCACGGAACCGCCCTTGCTGATGCGGGTGGTCGGCGAAGACCGCACGCGCAGCGAATCCGTGGCCCGGGAACTGATTTCGGCCGTGCCCGGACTCGCCGAGCGCTACCCCGAACGCCGCGCGGTGTACCGCATCCGCCTCAAACCGGACGTGATGCTCCGCTACGGGATCCCCGAGCAGACCGTGATCCGCCACCTCGAGAGCCTGGCCCAGGGCAACCGCGTCACCGAGTGGCAGCGCGACGACGAGGCCGTGGCCCTGCGGCTGCGCACCGGCGAGAGCGCGGCTTTCGATCCGGCCACCGTGCGCATCCCGGTGGCGGGTCGGCGCATCCCGCTCGCCGAGCTGGCCGACATCCACATCGAACCGGAGCCCGCGCAATTGGAACGGACGGGTCAGGCACCTGTGCTCACCTATGTGGCGCCCTTCGGCATCGCCGAGGCCTGGTCCCAGCTCGGCCGCCTGCGCCAGCTCGCCACCGAGATTTCGGTGAAGACCGGAACCCAGGTGCGCGTGGCGGGTGCGGTGCTGAGCGTCGAAACCCTGCTCGACGACATGTCGGTGCTCATCGGCTTCAGCCTCATCCTGATGTACCTCATCCTGGCCATCCAATACGAAAGCCTGGGCATGCCGCTGCTCATCCTGTTTTCGGTGCCCTTCGCCTGGGTCGGGGCCCTGGTCCTGCTATGGGTCGGCGGGGCCGGACTCAACGTGATGTCGTTCATGGGCATCCTCATCCTCACCGGAATCGCGGTGAACGACGCCATCCTGAAGGTCGATTTCATGCGGCGGTATCTGGCCGAAACCGGCGACCTGGACCTGGCCATCCGGATGGCGAGCCGGCACCGGTTCCGTCCCGTCGTGATGACCTCCGCCACCACCATCCTCGGGCTGCTGCCCATGGTCATCCCCTTCGGCGAAGGCGTCGAAACCCGCGCCGCGCTGGGCCTGGCCCTGATCGGGGGCTTGGTGACGTCGACGGTGCTGACGCTGTATGTGATCCCGACGGCGTTTCGGGTGATATACTCGGCAAAGAGGGAATTTTAAATGAACAATTTTAAATGGGGTTCTGGCACGGATTTAGGAATGAATACCCGACGTCCACATTGCAGTTCATTCGATACATCATCTACATTCGGATTCAACGGAATCCGGACCCCCATCATGATCAAGAAGAACCCGCTACTTGACCGCAGCTTCGCATTCGCAGTCGGGATGGTGCGACTCTGCAGAAAACTGCCTCAAAAAAAAGAGTTTGTCATCTCCAGACAGTTGTTGAAATCCGGGACCAGCATCGGTGCGAACATCGAGGAGGCCATCGCCGCATCATCGAAACGGGACTTCGCCTACCGGATGAGCGTCGCATGCCGCGAATGCCGTGAAACCCGTTATTGGCTTCGACTTATTCAAGCCACTTCCTTGTTGGAGGATGATATGAGTCAGTGGATCGATGAATCCACCGAACTCATCATGATTCTCACCAAAATCGTCAAAACCTCCGGAGAAGAACCGCAATGAGAACAGCCCCCTCATTTAAAATTGTTCATTTAAAATTGGTTCTGCTTCTGAGCCTTGCCACGTGCACAAAACCCGAAACCGATTCGAAGCCAGCCACTACCTCGAACGTGGTTTTTCCCGTCGTCGTCTTCTCCATCACCGATTCCGAGCCGGTGTTCACGACGCTCGAGAGCCAGGGCGTGGTGGAGGCCAGGCACGATGTGGTGCTGACCTCGCGGCTGAGCGGCTTCATCAAACACGTCCGGATCCGCGAGGGACTCTCCGTGGCCCGGGGCGACACCTTGCTCGCGCTTCAGGATGAGGAGTGGCGCCTGCGGGTGGAGGAGACCGAGCACGCCTTCCGCATCGCGGAACAGGCCTACCGCATCGAATCGCGTCTACGGCAGCAGGGCGCCGCGTCGGACACCTTCAACGAGGACCTCCTCCGCCAGCAGACCGGGTACACCGCCGCGCGCATCGCCCGCGACCGCGCCGTGCTGGATCTCAGCCATGCCGTCTTGCTCGCACCCTTCAGTGGCGATGTGTCCACCATATTGAACCTGGCTCCGGGTGCGTTTATGCAGGCGGGCACGGAAGTGGGACGCCTGTCGGATGTCTCCACGGTGCGGGTGCGGCTGGATGTCCTGGAGACGGAGATCCACCGGCTCCGCGTGGGCACGTCTGTTGAGATCCGCACGCCGGATGGCGGCCGCCATATGGGTCGCCTGTCCGCACTTTCGCCCCGCGTGAACGCCGAGCGCAAGACCGGTCAGATCGTGGTGGACGTGCCCAATGCCGACGGCCGACTGCGGCCCGGCATGACGGTGACCGGACACATTCGCTTAAACGCATACAGAGGGCGCCTCCGCGCGCCGCGCGCCGCCCTGCTCGAACGCGACAACCGGAAACTGGTCTTCCGCCTCCGCGGAAACCGCGTCGAATGGATCTATGTGGATCCGGTCGTGATCACATCGGAGCATGTGGTCTTGAACGAGGCCGTCTTCCAGCCTGGCGACACCCTGGCGGTGGACCGTCATTTCGCGGTCTCGCATCAGCAGATCGTGGACGTCCGCCTCCGATGATCTTCGCGCGGCGCCATACCCTGTCGCTGCTCTTCATCCTGCTGGCCGTTCTCGGCCTGCTCAGTTGGTCGCGGCTGCCGGTGGAGCTCACGCCCGACATCACCCTGCCGTCCGTCACGGTCGGATACGCATGGGGCAGCACTTCACCCGATGTGATGGAGCTGATGGTGACACGCCGGGTCGAAGCCATCGCCTACCGCTTGCGGGATGTGGCCCAGGTACGGTCCACCACCGGCGAAGGCAGCAGCCGTGTGGTGATCGAGTTCCGGAAGCAGGCACCGGTCGATTTCCGGGTCGTGGAGCTTCAGGAAGCCTTATACACGCTCCATGACGACCTGCCGAAGGGCGTCACACCTCACAGCATCACCCGGGCCGTTCCCCGGGAGCTGGCCAATGTGCCGCAGTTCATGACCTGGTCCCTGAACGGAACCCTGGAGCCGGCCGAGATGCGGCGCATCGCCGAGCAACGCATCCGGCTGCCCTTGCTGGGTACGGGCGGACTCGCCGACATCGAAATCCATGGCGTCCCCGAACCGGCCCTGCTGGTCCGGTTTGATGCGGCCAAACTCGAACGCTTCGGCCTGCGGGCGCCACAGGTGTTGCATGTGATCGCTACGGCGCTGTCCTGGCGCTCGGCGGGATACACCGAGCGACCCGGAGGGCGTTATGAGCTCCTGATCCCTCCGTCCGGGGCGGATGTCGGCGATATCGAAGCCCTGCCCATCCGCTTGCCCGGGACCGACCGCACCATCCGAATCGCGGAGGTCGCGACAGTTGAGCGTGGAACCGTTCCACCACGACAGATCACCCGCATCAACGGTAACCGGGCGCTGAATGTGGTCCTTGTCAAAGAACCCGGCGCGGATGCCCTGGCCTTGGCCGAGCGCATCCATGATCGGATGGAAGCCATCGCGGGCGAACTCCCCGCCGGACTCGAACTGAGGCTCGAGAACGACGCCACCGACACCATCCGGAAGCAGCTCGGAGACCTGCGCATCCAGGCCGGATGGAGCATCGGCGTGATCCTGACGCTCCTCCTGGTGTTTCTGAGGCAATGGAAGGCGCCAATTGTGATCCTGGGCAGCATCGCCGGAAGCCTGTTTTTGAGCGCCATCATGCTGTTATGGCTGGGCTACACCTTGAACCTGCTCACCCTGGCCGGACTGGCCGTCTCCCTCGGCATGATCATCGACAACGCGGTGGTCGTGTACGAGCGCGTGCACCCGGGCTTGCCGGCATCCCGCGCGGAACGGGTGGACCATGTGCGGCGGGTGCTGCCCAGCACCGTCATTCCCGTGGTCGGAGCCACCGCGACCACGGTCGGAATCTTCATTCCGGTGCTCTTCGCCATGGAAAGCCTGCGCGCCTTGATCGAGCCCTTGGCCATGGCCTTGACCGTGACCCTGCTGGCCTCGGTGGTCGTGAGCCTGGTCTTCATCCCCTATGCGCTGATCTGGATCTTCGCTGCGGCGCGGGATGTCGAAACGTCCGGCGGGACTTCGGGCACCTGGCTCGGCACCTTCATCCGGATCCGTCACAAGCTTCGATTCGGTTTTGCATTCGTGTTTATTTGTATAAGCGCATATGTTGGATGGCGGGCAAATCAAGAAGTCCGTTTCGGGGATCCCTGGCGCCTGAACACGGGCGAGACCATCCATGTGGGGTTCCGGGCGCCGCAGGGTTCGCCCTTGGACGAGATCGACAAGATCGCCCGCGGTTTCGAAACCCTCATCCTCCCCTACATGCCCTGGATCGCGAGTGTGCAGACCGACCTGAGCGAGTTCGCATCGAGCGGCATCCGCATCACCTTGAAAGACGGCATGGCATCCGAACCCGAGCCCTACCGCCTGTTGGGTGAACTGATCTATCTGGCCGCCCGGACGGGCAATCTCAGCACTTCGGTGTACGGACTTCAGGAGAGTTTCAGCATCGGGATGGGTGGCGGAGCCAGCACGCACGCCATCACGCTATCCGGTTACGGGTATCAGGAGCTCACCGAGGTGGCCGAGGAGCTCAAACGCCGCCTGGAGCGGAACCGGCGCGTGGCCAATGTCAATACGAACGCGCAGGCATGGTCACGCAACGAGTACCACCAATTCCTCTTCCGTACGGATGCGGCGCGCTTGGCCGGCCTGGGCATCGACCGCGGCCAGTGGCTGGATGCAGTGGCGCTGGATCTGAACGCCGACCAGGCTTTCGGGGATGTGGAACTTCAGGGTGAACGCATGCGGCTAATCGGCCGCAACGAGGTCCAGAACGCGTATTGGGCCGATTTCCGGGACCGTACACGGCGTCAGGGCGATGCGGTCTTCACGGTGGGGGATGTCGCGGCATTGGCTCGGGAGCGCGGTCTGGGCCAGATCATCCGGCGGAACCAGGCCTACGAGCGCACGGTGAGTTACGAGTTCATGGGTCCCTACCAAGTGGCGGTGGATGAGCAGAAGGCCCTCAAGGCCAGTTTTCCCTTGCCGGTGGGTGTGCGCTTCGAGGAGGGGAACCGGTTCCGGGTGGATGATGAGGATTCGCGCGAGAACGCGGCATGGGTGTTGGGGATGGCAGTGTTGAGCGTGTGGATGATCGTTGCGGCGCTTCTGAACCGCTTCCGGACGGCGACCTTCGTGCTCACGGCCGTGCTGTATGCGGTGATCGGCATCCTCACCGGCGTGCTGGTCCATAACCTATCCATCGGGCAAGGCGCCATCGCCGGCGCGCTGCTCACCATCGGCGTGGTCGTCAACAACGCCATCCTCCTCTATCACGGCCGTTCGCATCTGGATAGCTGGGAAGCGGTGTACCGGTCCCATGCGCGCACCGTGCTCCTCACCTCCCTCACCACCATGGGCGGCCTGGCGCCCTTGTTGATCTGGGGAACGGAGCTGTTCTGGACGCAGCTCTCCACCGTAGTGGTCTGGGGCTTGGGCACGAGCACCGCGCTCGTGCTGCTGTTTACGGGGATGTGGGAGCGTAGCGCCCGTACAGGGCCATGACCGATTCCTCGTAGGTCGCATCCACCCGCTCCGATGAGCGGATGGTGATGCCCAGGTCGTTCACGATGCCGTTGTCCAGTCCGTACACCCATCCATGCACGGCCAGTTCCTGTCCGCGGGCCCAGGCGTCCTGGATCACCGTCGTCAGGGCCACGTTCTCCACCTGCTCGATCACGTTCAGCTCGCATAGCATGTCCAGCTTCGCGTGCTCGTCCGTCATCGATCCGAAGACCTCCGCATGCTTGCGGTGGATGTCCTGGATATGCCGCAGCCAGTTGTCGATCAGGCCATGTTTCTCATGGTTGAGCACGGCCCGCACGCCCCCGCAGCCGTAATGGCCGCAGACGATTACATGCTTCACCTGGAGCACATCCACGGCATATTGAAGCACCGATAGGCAGTTGAGGTCGGTATGCACCACCACGTTCGCCACATTGCGGTGGACGAAGAGCTCGCCGGGCTTGAGTCCGACGATCTCGTTGGCCGGCACGCGGCTGTCGGCGCAACCGATCCAGAGATACCGGGGCGCCTGTTGGCGCGACAGGTCATGGAAGAACTCGGCATCCCGGTCGAGCATCTTCTCGGACCAGGCCTTGTTCTTTTCAAACAGGATGCGGATATCCGGCATGGCGGGGAAAGTACGGGTTTGACGTGGCGTTCCCTATCTTCGACCCATCCAAACCTGACACCGCATGCGACGAACCCTACCTTTTCTGCAGCTCATCGCGCTGCTCGTCCTCACCTGGGCGCTGAACCGCCCCTTCGGCACCATCCCCGCCATCGGGGCCTTCCTCGACCCCCTGAACGGCGTCTGGCGGAACGCGGAAACCAAGGCCCCTCCGACACGATTGGTGCTGACCGATGGGATGTCGCAGCCGGTGACCGTGATCTTCGATGAGCACGGCATCCCGCACATCTACGCGGAGACCGAAGCCGATCTGTACCGGGCCCAGGGCTTCGTGATGGCGCGCGACCGGCTCTTCCAGATGGATTTCTCGACCCGGGCCGCGGCCGGCCGTCTCTCCGAGGTGCTCGGCGCCCGGGCCATCGGCTTCGACAAGAACCAACGCCGCATCGGGATGGGCATCGGCGCGGAGCGTTTCCTGGACGCCCTGGCCAAGGATGCGGCCTACATGGCGGCCGTCGAATCCTACGCCGCCGGGGTGAACGCCCACATCGCCACGCTCAAGCCGCACCAATACCCGCTCGAGTACAAATTATTGGGGTTCGCGCCGGAACCCTGGTCGCCCCTGAAGACGGCCTACATGGTCATGAATCTGAACAAGACGCTCAGTTTCGGGACCAGCGCCGTCGGCCTGAGCAACACGCGCAAGCTGCTGGGGGCAGAGTTCGTGGACCGGATGTATCCCTACATCCCGGTGCAGGTCGAACCCATCATCCCGGCCGGCACCCGGTGGGATTTCGAGCCGGTGGCGGTGCCCGAGGCGCCCGCACCGGATCCCATGAGCCAATATTCGGATACACGCATACCTGAATCCAACCCCGATATCGGCTCCAACAACTGGGCCGTGCACGGCTCGAAGACGGCCACCGGAAAACCCATCCTCGTCAATGATCCGCACCTGGACCTGACGCTTCCCTCCATCTGGTATCTGCTGCAACTCAGCACACCGGATTTCACCGCCAAGGGCGTCGGTTTTCCGGGCGTACCCGATGTGGTGCTCGGATTCAACGAGCACATCGCCTGGGGCGCCACGAACGTGGGCAACAGCGCGGTGGACATCTACGCCATCACCACGCGCGACGGAAACCGCGAGTATCTGCATGACGGCGTCTGGAAGCCCACCACCCTCCGCATCGAGGAGATTCCGGTCAATGGCGCGGCGACGGTCGTCGATACGGTCTTCATCACCCATCAGGGTCCCATCACCGAAGCCGGAACGGCCATGCGCTGGACGGGCCTGCACATCGAGGAGCCCTTCAAGACCTTCTATCTGTTGAACCGGGCGCGGAATTACGAGGATTACAAGGCAAGCCTCGCCTATTTCGACAACCCGCCCCAGAATCTGGTCTATGCCGACCGTGAAGGGACCATCGCCCTGCATCTGGCCGGCCGGTTCCCCCTGAAATGGCGCGGACAGGGCCGGGAGGTCGCCGATGGCACCGATCCGCGGTATGATTGGGCCGGATGGATCCCCAAATCGCACAATCCCTTCGTGGCCAATCCGTCCCGGGGCTTCGTCAGTTCGGCCAACCAGCATTCGACCGATGCCGGCTATCCCTACTATCTCGAGTGGGATTTCGCGCCGGTGAACCGCGGACGCGTCATCAACGATGAACTTTCCCGCATGAGCGGCATCACGCCGCACGACATGCGCCGCCTGCAGATGAACACGCGCAGCTATTTCGCGGAAATGGTGCTCGACACCCTGCTGGCCCGTCTGGATGCGGGCGCCTTATCGGGTGCGCACCGGCAGGCCTTCGACACCTTGCTGGCTTGGAACAAGCGCAACGACCGCGAATCGGGCGGTCCGACCCTCTTCAACCGCTGGTGGAGCGCCATCCATGCCTCCATCTGGAACGCGCATTTCCCGGAACGGGGCCGATATAAGAAACCCAGCGACCAGAACACCATCCAACTGATCCTGGATGACCCCGACCATGCCTGGCTGAACACCGGAAAACCGCTGAACGCCCATATCCGGGACGCCTTCACGACCACGGTGGATGCCCTCGACGAGGATTGGGCCTGGTGGCGGCATCTGAACGGCCGCGCCGACCACCTGCTCGGCATCCCCTCCCTCGGCTCGGGCGTGCTGTATGCCAGTGGCGACAAGAATTCGGTTCTGGCACTGAACGGCGCGAATGGTCCCTCCTGGCGCCTGGTGGCCGAAATGGGCGACAGCGCCGTGGTGGCCATGGGCATCTATCCCGGCGGACAATCCGGAAACCCCGGTTCGCCCCGTTACAACAACTTCACCGCGGATTGGGCCGAAGGCCGCCTGTATCCGCTTCCCATCCGCAGAAAGGACTGATTCCATGGCATGGTTTGTGATTTATATCGGCGGGATGATCGGCACCTGGCTGGGTCCGTGGTGGACCGTCATCCCCATCTCCTTCATCGCCGGACTCATTTTCCCGAGCAGCGGCCGTTCGGCGGCCTTGAACGGCGCCCTCGGCATGACGCTCTTGTGGGGCGTGGCGACGGTCACCATCCAGCTGAAGAACGGCGGCATCCTGGCCGACCGCATCGCGCCGATCTTCTTCCTTCCGGACGGATGGCTGCTTGTGTTCGCAACCATCCTGCTGGGTGCGGGCATCGGCGCCTTCGCCTGCCATACGGGCTATGCCCTGCGGCGTGCGGTCATCGGAGCGCCAGGCGATACGCTCCCGACGGATGAGGA
>Ga0169931_10010507_pt1 | contig 13188 bp, 13 predicted proteins | sample Kivu_15m_20L_FD_129675 | JGI IMG/M metagenome (GOLD analysis project Ga0169931, IMG submission 129675) | Freshwater microbial communities from Lake Kivu, Western Province, Rwanda to study Microbial Dark Matter (Phase II) - Kivu_15m_20L... | ecosystem: Environmental > Aquatic > Freshwater > Lake...
CGTAGTCAAATAGGATATTGCGGTTTTGCAATACAATTCTACCTGCATTTTCCCTTGTATGATGGCAATAAATGTATCTATTAAGTCATCGATGTAAACAATCTCTAGTGCATAATCCGGATCATTGATTTGTATAGGCAGCCCACGGGAAATGTTATAGCAGAAAGTAGCCACAACAGAATTATAATTAGGTTGGCACCATTTGCCAATCACATGTGGTAAGCGGAAAATATGAACAGGCGACCCAGTCTTTTTGCCATATTCGATCAAAATATTTTCTGCAGCAAGCTTGCTTTTCCCATATTCATTGTTTTTCTCTACGTGAACAGAGGAAGAAAAAATAATGGGAATTGGTTTATTAGCAGCTTCTGCGATTGCGCAAAGCTCGCTTGTAAAACCTACATTAATACGACTAAACTCGTTATCGTTATCCGGGCGATTAACACCTGCAAGATGGCAAATGAAATCTACGTCATGTATAAGTTTTTGAAGGTCTTTAGCCGTTGACTCGCGTCCAAAACAAACCACTTCAAATCTTTCAGTTTCACCCAGCCTAGTCACCAAGTTTCTTCCAATAAATCCATTATATCCAGTAACTAATATTTTCATAGTTGACTAATTATTATTTTTTGACCAGTAAAACCTAAAAATGTTGGCAATGTTAAAATACAAGAGCCATATTTCAAGTCGCAGGCGGCTACCATCCATGATTGATATAATATGCCTTCTGTATTTCCTAGTCTTCTTCAGAAAATAAAATAACTGCTTGAGATCGGGATAAGTTTCTTCAAATGCTCCTTCATTAATAATTATGGCTTTCTTATTGATGTAAAGACGAATTCCTTTTTTTCTTAAGATAATAGATTGTACAACGTCTTCTCCATAAGCTTTGCCTGAAAATGGATAAAAATCATCAAGTACAAGATTTTCACGATGATGCATTACACATCCACCCGGTAGCCATTGAGATTCGATATATAGACCTTGTGCATTAAACGGAGGCCATGTTTCAATCCCTGCACGGGTTACTATGCCCTCAGGTATATGCAGCCTGCCATCTATGACCAAGTTTAGCATTTTTTTGAATACCCCTTTGATACCTTTCCCCGACCCCGACTCATCCCGTGAGCCGCCATTATCATATACAGGACTTACAGCAGCTTTATTTCCTAGCTCATCAAGTGCTCTGATCAGTTCTTCTACCCCGTTTTCATTTATAACGATATCGGAATCCATCTGTAATACGTAGGTATTCTTGGCTATTTTAAATCCTTCTATCCTTTGTTGAACTTGCCCTTTAACTTTAGTGGGAAGTATCCGCACATTATCCGAAGCAAGATGCGATACTACGGGTATTTTTTGTTCAGGAATAGCTAAGATGATTTCATTAGGAATAACTGTTCCTTTGTTAAGAGCATTTATAACACGAGCTAACGAAGGCTCACCTATTGTTGGTATAACAACTGAAACAAGTTTTGCTCCGTTATAAGAATCTGAATTCAGGGTCATTTATATCTATTAAATGCAGATATGGCCACTCTCCGAATGTATTTCGTTAATGACCAACTCATCGCAACTATTTTTGTAATAATAGAATATCCAGATAATTTACAGACGAAATTTATTAGCCGTATCTCCCCCTTTTCCATTTTCCATAAATTTCTTGATAAACCACTGGCTCCAAAAATGTCTTTATATGTAAATGCTAAGGGAGCAGAAGACACATAGGCAATATATTTCTCTGAACAAACTATTTCAGCCCAAAGATAGCCATCTTCCACAAAATATATATTCTCAGGGAAGCTACAATTAATATCTGTTTTAAGCATCACACTTCTTGTACTGAAAGGGTTTTTCCAGAGCATATTAAATGGCATGATCTTGGTAACAGGTTCAAAAGAGAGTACATTAAATTTTACCTCGCTGTTGATCTGTTCGGTACCATGACCAGTAATGGAAACAGATGGGTTCTGCATCATCCAGTTCAGCTGAAGCTCAATCTTGCTAGGATGCCAACTATCATCAGCATCAAGAAAGGCGATAAAAGGTTGACTTGCTTTATTCCATCCTACATTCCTGGCAGAAGCAGGTCCTGCATTTTTATGCATTACGATTGTCTGAGAGCGCATAATACCCTTTAGCTTCTCTTCAGCTGCCATAATTGCATGCAAAGTGGCATCATTATCTTTACTTTCGTCCTCGATAAATATGATCTCGGCGGGCACAAAACTTTGCGCAATTATAGAATCCACAGCACGACCAATTGTATCCGCACAACGGTAACAAGGTATAATTACAGTTACTGGGGCGAGCCCAACACTGCAAGGTAAAAGCTCTGTACTATTACTAACCATAAATTACTTGGGTAATCAATCTGATATTCTGCAGAATTCGGTATAGGAAATAACTTCAGGTCCTCGTTTTAAATATAGCTCCTTAGGAATATATATGTATTTGTATTGATCGACGTCTTCCGCATGTACCTCGAGACAATATCCCTGCAGGTAAGCTTTCATTAACACAGTTACATCAAAATTAGCAGACGGAGTATCCGAGACTGCTTGGATATTATTAGCCTGAATACCCACAAAAGTTCTTTCCATAGCGGAAAGACCTTTATCAAAATAACCACGCAATCGGCTCTCCCAAAGACCACCCCCTTCAAGCGTAGTAGGCATATGATAAATCAAAGGCTTTAATAACTTATTTAGCGTATTTTTTTCATAAATTGTTCCGTCAACATGAAACCTGTATTTCCAAACTTCAGTTGCATGTTCATCTGAATTACGCCAACCGAAAAAAACGGGCTTCCCCCCTTCCTCGTAATAATGTACATGCATATTTTCAGGTATGCCGTTTTCGTCCTTGAAATGTACGCCTGAAATAAAACGATAAGAATAACTTTTCGGATCTGTTTTAATCAATGAGAACGCAGTTTCCGGAACAATCGTATCTTTAAACATAATTTGATCGTCAGTAGAAAAAGTAATGAAATCTGATTTGCAGGAAGAAATAATATCTTCTAACAAAAATTTGAAATTGTCAAAACTATTTCTCAGCCAAGCACTCTTAAAATACCAATACAGGTTAATTGGCCGCAGTAAAAGTCTTAACATTTTTTTCCTTGGGTAGGTATGGCTTCTAAGATGGAATACCACGCCCTTTTTCTCCCATGTTTTCCTTAACCGGTTATAACTCTCCTCATGTGTTTGCGACCAATGATAGATAATATGAATCGGCAGATCTAGATTTCTATAATGTACAAAAAGAGAGGATAAAAGTGCATCCAGTTGCAATGCCCTATTATAGGTAAAAATAATTACAGTCGTCTTTGTCAATACCCCTGGTTTTATCTGATACACCTTATCACTCATAATTACTTAAATATTAGTCTGAAGTTTCGAGACACTCACTCAGGTAACACGCAAAAATAATTCTTTGTAAATTGGTTCATAATATGTTTTTGCATACGAAATAATCGTTGCGAATGCATCATCTGACAAAACAGATCGGTTTGTAAAAACTGATGGCAGCACATCCGGAGTTACCTTTTCTTTTCCTTCAGTACATTGGTAGAGCGGATCAATTATCAGTTCACTGTCTCCCTGTGATAGATAAATGGGGTATAAGCCTCTCACAACAGCATTGATCACAACCGTCGAACCTCGATACAATACCGCTTGATTTTTCGCAATATCTACCTCAAGTGTAGCATTTGATATATGTACATTATCTGGCAATTCTCTAAATTCAGGAAAAGCTACCAGCAATTGATGCTTATTTGTGTGTGGATGTAACCGCCAGGTAAATTGAATCTCTGGGAAATGCCTTGCACAGAATAATGAATAAGAAAACAAACGGTAGCATTCCCCTAAAAAAGCCTCTGGAACCACAAGACAGGAGCTAATAATATTTGAACTCAGAGTGCTTGCTGACATAGATCTAAAAGCTCTATCAGTTCCTGCAACTTTCAGTTCGGTTTTTTTATAAGAAGAAATTGTGCGTAATATCTGCAAAGGTGCATGACCTGTTGTATAAATCATATCCGGATCGAAACTCGATCCTATCCGCCTTATCATAGCGTGCTGATTATTAAATACTGCCGCATGCTGATATCCGATGCATTGAACAGCATTATCTAATGATCTTGCAGCTGCCATAATCATTCGTTCATATGCATGCCCTTCAAAAGTAAAAAAAATAGTATTCGGTTGATATTTCTCAACTAAAGCTTTTACATGGAAATATAAACGCATATTAGCAAAAGTACCCGCAGACAATGATTCAGTGGCAGCGCTAGCAATAATACGGCGTTCAATAAAGTTTTGCTTTTTTAAGAGCTGGACAAAAAGTTGCAAACATTGGCACAACATCGAAAAATAAATGGTGATGCTACGTTTCGGGCTGATTCGCTGGGATAGAAAAATACGTGGCACTTGAATACCAGCCGGCATTTTCTTTGCGAGTTTTTTCGCTGGAACTAAACTATGATTGAGCAATAGTACGATTGCCCTGCAATCGGAAGAATTAATCAGGTCAGGTATAGATCCAAAATAAAAATCCTCCGATCTGCCCGCCTGATTCTCGTTGACAATATGCGAGAAAATAAATACATCTACTTTCTGATGAACCTTCCCTGCTATGATATGACTGCTAAAAAAAGAAGTTGCCTTGCAGGAATATAAAAATCCATGTGCTATTTTCCAACATGCTGAAAAAAGGTCCCGTAATGCACCAGTTGGAGTTCCCCTGCTAAAAAGATGCGTATATTCTTTTAATAACTCCGGATGACCACGAAGTACATGAAGCCAGCTGATAGCGATTCTATTCACCTTACATTTCCCCTTCTTTAGAAGATCATCACAACTCCTACATAAAAAATTGAATTCATCAGGTGTCATCAATAAATTTTCAGTATTGTGATGGATGCAACAAGTATATGTTCAGTTTTCATACAAAGGAAAGCACTCGCTTAAGTAATTCTTTCTGTTCATTAATATTGATGAGATAGTCGTTTACGATATCTGCTTCATCAGGTTCATTAACAGAGGGCAGACTTTCTTCCACAGGAATAGAACAAAGTGAATACCCGTGTTCAATGATCCGCATTTGCTCAATAGATTCGCTCATTTCTATGATACCTCGGCTTAGCTCAGTAAACTTCAACAAGAAATCTTTCTGAAAAGATATTAATCCAAGCATTTTACGGATATATCGTTGCTGAATAGTAAAGTCGGCAAAAGCCGGTGTCTTGCGAAAACAATAAATCACGTTGCCATTAGTTGTCACAGCGCATTTAACAAAAGAATGTCTATCGAGCTCTTCGGCATGATCAATAGGGCCAGTTATATTCCATGCTTCTGTTTCTGGGGAGTGGAAAATGGCGCTCTTAATTAGTTGTAAATGATGTGGCAGTAACAGCGGCTCATCTCCCTGTACCAATATTACATGCGTACAATCGATCTGCTTGCTTGCTTCCGCAATTCGACTTGTGCCATTTTCATGCTCATCGGATGTCATAATTACTTTACCTCCGTATCCTTGGACCACAGCTTCTATTTTTTTGTCACAGGTCGCAACATATACATCATCTGCAATTCCAGACAAAATAGTTCTTCGTCTTACATGCTCCACCATAGGCAGATTAAAAAAGGGGAAAAGAACCTTATTAGGAAACCGACTTGATGACAGACGAGCAGGTATAATAGCAACTATTCGCATATTATCGATACAATTTATACGATGGGACCATTATTATTTACGCTCATTTAGCAATGCTTCAACTGCGGGATGTAGGTGAAGCAGCCCCACCAGTTCCTTCTTTTCGTTGACTACGGGCAAGTCCCAAATATGTTTTTCACCCATAATGGTAACCGCATCCTGTAGACTATCATTAATACCGCATAAAACTGGATTCTGAATAGCATGATCCAGTGCATCATCCACAAAAAGTGCAGATAACGGCTTTTGAACCTTTAGCAATTTTCTTCGGATATCACCATCGGTAATAATGCCTTTAAGTTTCTGCTCATCATTAATGATACAAGCAATACCAAGCTTTGATTCATTAATTGCGTCAAGGGCATCTTTCAGCATAGCGTTTGAAGATACAATAGCAAATTTTTCTTTGGATAACATTACATCTTTCACTAACATATTTTCCATTTACAATTAATTATTTTGTGTGAACATTATCAGGACCAAGTTTCTCAAGCAACTCTAGCCTTGTTTCATGTATTACTTTAGCTTGGTATAGTATATTTTCCAGATACTTAATATTCAGTACCGTATTAGCATCAGACAGTGCTTTATCAGGATTATCATGTGTTTCAATAAACAACAAATCAATACCGTTAGCAACAGCAGACCTTACTAAATGCGGTATAAATTCCCGCTGTCCGCCTGAAATATTTCCCATAGAAGTCGGAAGCTGGATAGAATGAGAGGCGTCAAAGCAAACAGGATAACCCGTAGATGCCATGATAGGGAAACAGGTCATATCATTTACTAGCATATTGTAACCGAAGAAAGTACCCCGATCGGCAAGTACTACTTGATTATTTCCATTTGCCTCCAGCTTTTTAACCGAATTCTTCATATTCCATGGACTCATAAATTGTCCTTTCTTCAATAAGACTGGTCTACCAGTTTTAGCTGCTGCACGAAGAATAGATGTTTGGCGACACAGGTAAGCCGGTACCTGCACCATATCACACACTTTACCAGTTTCCTCCGCCCATGCAGGATCCGAGAAATCTGAAACAACCGGAATACCGAATTTTTCCCTAATATCCGCGAGTATTTGTAATCCACTGTGTAATCCTACACCGTGAAAACTACTTGGTGATGAACGGCAGTCTTTATCGTAACAGGATTTATATATCCATTTAATACCTACCTTATTGCAAATTTCTCCGATCTTTTCAGCCATCATAAAAGCGTGATCCCGGTTCTCAATTGCACAAGGACCACCAACGAAAACTAGCGGAAGACCATTTCCGATTTGAACAGGTTCAACAGAACCATAACCTACTTGAATTGTTTTTTTCTCCATTATTGATATTTAAAGTAATGATTGTTGCTTTTATCCATGAAATACATCAAAACTCTTGGTTGTATTTCGAAATACTACAGGCCTCGCCAAATTTACCTTGCTTATTATTACAATACGTCCCCGTTCACCTTGACCCATTTTTTTATAATAAACCCTATTACCTCTAGATGGAATCGTAAATATGGTTGTTTCAGTTTGTCCGTTAATTCCTATAAAGGTTATCTTATAGGTTTGTTTACTGCTTGTAGTATTTACGAAAGATAGTTCATAATCAGCTTCTCCTTCAAGTTCATGCTGCAACCTGTATTCACAGTAATGACTGAAACTACCTCCAAGGCAAAGAAATTTACCAGAGCGGTAACGAGCAATAGCATCAAAATTTCCATGAACATACCCTTTCGTATGCGATATACCCATATTAACATAGCCCATATAACCACGTTCGGTTAAAAATCCTCCATCGGATAAAATAGTTTCTACGGCACGGTCATGAAAGCAGGAAAACAATCCATTCAAAGGAAGGTTATTTTCAATTACAATTTGTTTCAGATCAATGGTTTTGCGCTTGTAACGCTCATTCGAAACCGTCTGCTGATAAAGCAGTTCGCCATTTTTATCAAAAAACACCAAATGTACCTGATACTTTCCTTGTGAAGTTGGCTCAATTAAACCTGGAACATTCAGAAGTTCAAAATAAGTATTCCAGTTATCATCGCAACGATAAAGAAACATATCGCTTATAGCAGCATGCTCATCAATTGGTATCTTCGTTAGGTTCCTACTGTTCTGCAATAGTATAAGTAACCTACGCGGTAACAATTGTTTGGCAAATTTCTTCAAATTAATCGTAAGGGTAGACATATAATGTTTTAGTTATAAATTGACTATTCATTCTTATGCGTAATCCTTTCTGCAAACCAAAGGAATTCTTCAAAAAATAATTGTACATGTTTCATGAATGCCGTATCCACCAACACCCCATTAGGGTCAATTTTTTTGTCTACATGCGACGTAATCAACAATTGAGGTGAAGGAAAGGCAAACATTGCAGTTACCAAAAGAATCAATTGTTGTGCTGCACGCATACCACCAAGCCCCCCCGTTGTTGCAGTTGCCACACCAATTACCTTTCTTTTGGGTCGCGGGAAATGATCCATCAGATTTTGTAATCCAGGTGAATAACTGCCATTATACTCAGGAGAAACAAGTATGATCGCATCTGCATCATTGTATCTTTTCCAAAGCTGATGAAATTTTTCGGGAGTCTCCTCAAGAGTATAATACCCCTGATTATAAGGGGGCATTTCCCATTCACGCACATCAATAATGCCTATCGAATGCGAAGTATTTTCATTGAAATAGTTTCGAAGAAATATCGCAAGTCTAGCCGTAATACTTTCCTTTCGTGTACTACCCGAAATGATCTCAATTCTCATACGATTTGTACTATTTCAGGTTTATTATGTAAATCAAGCAATTTTGACCACCCAACTTTAATATTTTTTTGCGCATTTAGCCTATTACCTAATAAAGTAAAACTTCCAGGTGGATGAGTATGTTCCAGACTCAACATACCAGAGTCTAAACTTTTCCCAAATCCGAATGGGATTCCTGCCATAGTCCTGCAATAAAAAACAGGTAGATCATCTGGCTCAAATCCATAATGATCAAGTGGAATAACATTGACTGCGTTATTTCTTATTTTGACCGAATCAATTCTTTTCTTTGACTCAGCTAGATATATCTCCATTTCCGACCATCGCAGTCCTGGCTTATTTTCTATATTAATAAATACAAAATAGTTATTAGTATTATCAAACTGGATAAATGGATGAAAGGTGAGTAAAGTTGCAGTGGGTGGCGTTGGATTGATCTCTCCTTGATAACTTACTACTGAGGTCTCAGATTTAAAACCTATTGTTGCTCTCCAATCCGGCCAATAGGTACCGGGAACATCTGTTCCAGGTAATTCGCCCAATACCTGATCGAGCGGGTTATTCCTCAATAAGAATAAAGCTAATTCACCAGTGCTTGCCCTGTCATTATTCAACTGTGTGAGCGCTTCTATATTATTGGTATCATAGTAACTAAAAGTATTTTCCTTAATATCTCCCATTTCATTTACCAGCCAGTTGTTACCATCCGTTCTAATTTGATATATTTTTTTTGTTCCAAGGGAAGTAGATTCCCAGTTATTTGGGGGGAAATTTGGAATATTTACAAAACCCCGATTTTCCAAAATATCAAAAAGTGGATAGTAAGACATATAAGATAATTAAAATTTAAGATTGAAATTAGTATACCAATCAACTTCTTACCCACCATTGATTATACTGATGAAAGTCTTCCGCAACGCCTTCTTTACATTTTTTGTAAAGTGTCAGTCCCGCTGAACTCAAAATTTGATTAGAGACAGACGATTGCTCTGTAAAATCATCATTTATCTCGACAAGAACACTTTTCACAGTACTCAAAATATCTTTACCACCTTGCATAATAAAATGCTCAATGCCATCAACATCCATTTTAATAAAATCCGGGCGTTGTATATGCATTGATACATGAATATTATCAGCCGGCAATCCAATGGTTCTATACTCAAACATTTGTTTAAATGGGTTACCATGCTGATCAATATTCTCACCAAAGGTTGATAAGGCACCGCCCCATTGGGTAGAAGACATCCGAAAAAGATTTTCAGAAATAGAGTTACTTAGTGCGACCGGAACAATCACAATTTTATTCTGCAATGAATTAAAATAAATATTCCTTGCCAATAATTCCAGATTGAAAACTGAAGGTTCAAACGCGTATACTTTACAATACCTTAAACTCGCTGCGTAAATGCTATATAATCCAACATTTGCTCCAATATCCCAAACAACACTTCCATCAGGAATTTGCTCAATCCATGTTAGGGTTTCAGGTTCTTTGATAGCAAAGCTATCAGCACGATAATGATTAAGCCAATTCGGCACCGCAAAACGCATTGTTACTCCATTATGGGTTACCTTTTTTGATCTGTTCAATACCTCTTGGATTACCTCTTTAAATATCAACTCGCCTAGACGGCTACCAGATAATCCCTTAATCAAACTTTCAATGGAAAACCTAATAATTTTTTTCATATAATTATTCGAGTTGTTAGAGCCACGCTAAATATGTAATTACACTGCTCTAGAAACATCTTTTCATGCTTTTTTATCCGCTAATGCATTACAAATCCAACTCCTCAATTCTTGTTCATTACTTAAAATAGTGATACCATGCGCCCCTTTATCGTCCTTAAGTAATTTCCCAGATGGATCATAATAAGCAGACGGCTTATCTAAGTATTTTGCAATAATACCAGTGGATGTAAATGGCATAGAAATTACAGCAGTACACTTTTCAATTACACTATTAGGTGAAGCTTGTGGCTCAATCGCTATCAAACTTCCATTTTGCCTAAACTTCTCAATCAATAAAGTATAGGGTTTATACGACCGATTATCAGCCCGTTTGCGTTTGTGAACTATCACTGCATCTGGTGGAAGTGAATCGATAATATCCTGCATAAACTTCATCGGAATTTTAGGATCACCATATCCGATATCAGCCATAGTAGAAAATCCAAAATGCCTGGAATTTTTTATTGGTTGGATATCAAATACTGCAATACTTTGTTGAGAAATTTCCGGAATGTCTACAGGAGCACTACTGTACCATATCGGTCCAACCACTTCAATTTTAGGCTGCTCACCTATACTTTCTTTCAAAAGCGCCTTTTGATATTCATCCCATACCAAGTAATAGGACCAACTCATTAAAGACCAATATATACTATTAGGTTCATAACCTTTTGGTAACTTGAATTCCTCAAAAGTAGAATAAAAATAACTGATGACCCTAGAACCCTTTGCCTCTGCTTCGTATGTCCATATTGGTCGATAAACAGCATCAGAATTACAGAATAAGTACATATCTGCGAGATCCTCTTTTTTTGAATATCGAATCGCAGCCGCTCTTGCAAGTTCGCCTAGCAAAAGAGCATACCACCACCTCCCAATAATTAATGAAAAAAAAGCAGTAGTAGCAGCAAATATTGACCACAAAATAAAGAGACAGATATTACCAAAGTTGCGAATAATTGGTATTCTGATTTCTTTGTAATCAACGGTTGTCCCATTGAGATTAATCCCCTTCTTAAACGAGCTTACATCATGATAAATTCCATACAACTTCCCAAATCCATTCCATTGATTAAACCAAGATATAAAATCATAGCTATTGCCCTGTTTATTTGGTCGTGGAAGATTATAATCCGATAGTTCATGAAAAACTGCGAAAGGACGTTTAGGTATTGATGTGGGGTTAAACAATCTTTTTATATTATGAAAAATAATAATGAATATTGTTTTTACCCCTTTAATATACAGAGCTAAGCAATGCCCAAATAACAATAAAACACTACGCCAATGTGAAATACTGACCCCCTCATTGACCAATACAGCTCGTAAGGTCTGAGAGAAAGGAAAGGATATTTTTTTTCCAGAACCAAGACTGTAAAGTATCGCTTTATGAAGCCTTACTCCTCCTAGTCTTGCAAGTATAAACTGCCTGACTATCAACTCAATATCAGGCGTTACGGAACCGAAAAATAAAATCTTTTGCATGCCGGGTAAACGAACAATACCAAGGTTTCGCTTTATCCTTCGAACATATCCCACTTCATCTTTTTGAATGAGCATCTGATATGCCTGCATCATCATTTTGAACTTCTTAACTTTCTTTCTACGAACAATCCTATTTATTAACTCCATGTATATAACTAATCAACCTGCACAAAGTAATTGCTGCAAATCAGAATTTATAATAACATTAATAAGTTAATCGGCAATTACTTTACTTAACAGAATATTAAACTTATGATCCCAATACAGTAAACATTGAAATCAAAACATTGATTATTTCAAGCAAAAACTAAGCAGACTTGTACTATTTACATTTAGCTGTTTCGGTTTGTACTTTCCGTATAAATAGTCTGTCTAAATTATTTATTGAGCTCCAAACTCTCTAAATCGTAATCTACTCACTATCCAAGATATCGTTTCTTATAAATCGTTATTGTCCTTTGAGACAGATTCAATATACCTAATTCCTAAGTTATTATTAACTACTTAAAAGTGAAACTGCGTAAACTTTTATTTATTTTATGATTTAGCATTTCTGGGCATTGAATAACTATGATATAATAGGACATTATGTCACGATAACATGTGATGAGAAGCCAATTGATATTACTTGCAAGAATTTTCGCTGATTTCCATTGATAACTTTTCAAATTATTCTTTGATAAAGTAAGAAACATGTGGATCAAAACTAAATTTTTTAAGTCTGAAGTTATGTATCCCTAAAACTTCCTTTAAAGCTATAGTTTCACCTTTCCATTTCTTTTGGTTTAACTCATCAAATCCTATGACCCCACCTTTTGGTATAAGAGGAAATAATTTTTGCAACGCTACCTTTGTTGGTTCATATATATCGAAATCCAAATAAAGAAGTGAAATTATGAGATGAGGATTAGCTTCTAAATACTCATCTATTTTAACTAAAGCATCTCCATGTACGAGCTCTATTTTTTCAATATGTCCAACTGGTCTATTTAAATCTTGAATCTTAATCCATTCAACAATTGAATCATAATTTGTATCTCTCATATGCCCTACTAATACTTCTTCGGGATCTTCTCCAGAAATTGACGGGAACCCCTCAAAAGTATCAAACCCTACTACCTTCCTAGTAAACGCATACGGTTCTAGAATTGAAGATAAATGGTAATATAGAAAAAGACTATTTCCTCTATGAACACCACATTCAACAATAGAACCTTGTACGTCTTGAATTAACTTAAAAAGTTCAATACGTGTCAACATCTGAGTAACTAACCGCCTATCCATATAGACAAAAGGTGCCTGTATTATGATATTTGAGGGTATATTTTTTATAGATTGATCATATATATTAAGCCAATTTTCTTCTACTGGTGTTATGCTTTTTCTCTGTTTAGATTTTCTTTCAGATTCATAAAAATGTTTTAGGGTGAAATTTTTGGGAGATATACATTATTTTATTCATTAGAGTATGTGCTTTTA
>Ga0169931_10010508_pt1 | contig 13187 bp, 18 predicted proteins | sample Kivu_15m_20L_FD_129675 | JGI IMG/M metagenome (GOLD analysis project Ga0169931, IMG submission 129675) | Freshwater microbial communities from Lake Kivu, Western Province, Rwanda to study Microbial Dark Matter (Phase II) - Kivu_15m_20L... | ecosystem: Environmental > Aquatic > Freshwater > Lake...
GGGGATTGGGGATTGGGGATTGGGGATTGGCCCCAATCCCCAATCCCCAATCCCCAATCCCCATTAAACCATGAAATTCGAATTTACTATTTTTAATTAAATATAAAATAACATAAACAACCATATATATATACGTATATATTATTATATTTTTACCTTCCCATTAAGCACATTTAATATTTTAGATGAGATTATTTATATAAAATATTATATCCTATTAATAATTAGTTATATTCGATATTCATTTCATTTATTATCAAGATTATTAAAAATCTCATGGCCTCTTTTTAAATAAAATTATCATAGTCTAATCCACCTTCATTGACTATTCTTTTAATCTCTTCACTATAATTTTTGCAGAGATTCTTTGCTTCACTACTGTTGATGAACTTGTCAAATTTCACATGATCTCTTTTAAAATTTTCGAAATTGATACTAACACAGTTGATATATTTTTCTAATGTTTTGACATATTCTTGATTTTTGATAATATGATGAGACATTTATTTAAATATAATTATTAGAATTCAATAAAAGTAATTAATTATTTAATTGAAATTCAATCAATTTAATAAATATATTCATATTTCAAATACTTTTCTATCTCTTCGAATAATTTTTCACAAGCTTTTTCAGAATCTTTCATTAGAACATCAGTTTGATCATAGGGAGTTTTAGCATTTAACAATTCCAAAAATATGAATTTACGTTTGTGTGGCATATAAGCAACGTTTAATAATGGAATATTTTCTTTCTCTTCTTGAAGCTGAAGATCGAATATCGTTTTTATAGTTGAGATAGAAGTGGTTTTATCATTATGTAAACCGACGCTCATTCCTAATACTGTGTCTTTCATTAGAATTCCCGAATTTATTAATGCGAGAGTTACTGCATTGATAGCTGCGCTTTTATAGCTGCCATCAGATTGAGTGATGAGTACATTTATTACTATTTCACTTTTTTTATATAGTTCAAGGAGAATAACTTGTTCGAATATATCTTTTAAAGTTTTTGAAAATTCTCTCATTTTTAAATCTCTTTTGTAATCCTTCTTCCTCACTAAAGTTGAAAAGGGGGCCAAAGAGAAAATACACTTAATATTTCCTTTATTATCAAAGCTCTTACTTTTTCCTTCTCTTGGTCCGTTAATCCACGCTATTGCTTTGGTCTCGCCCATACTGACCATGGCGCTGCCGTTTGAGTCCTTTACTACGTCAATTGTAATATCGAGTTCTCTTATTTCATCGTTTTTTCTACCATCAAGTCGCAAATCTCCTATGAATAATGATTCCTTAGCCATTTTATATATTAATGCATTTTAATATTGTTTAAATTTCTTGAAATATATTTAATTGATAATTGAAATTTATTAGTCTGAAAATAAATCTTGTAATACTACTAGAATCTTCCTCTAACTCGATATGATTTTAATGTCATCTATTTTGATTGATAAGATAAGTTTTAATATGGAATGGAAAACGTAGCCTTTTCTCTTCAGAGGTAAAATCTCCATGATTGTGTATCATATACACAAAATCTTTCGGATAAAGACTTGTATCTGTAACAACAGTTGTATCTGCTCCTAGTAGTTCTCCTATATTAGCTTCTGCATATATATCAACTTTTGTAATTTGGAAAGCTGATTTTTTTGTTCGAAAGCCTCTTTCAAATTTTTCGGGTGGTTGAAGTACAGGAGGAACAGATGACTTTATTCTTCGAACTACCTCAGGGGGAAGCTCTTCCTCAAAAGGAGATTTTTTTTCTACTGGAGGGGGTGAATCGCAATTAGGTTCTTCCATAGGATGCGTTCTATCATCAAGAGGATCATCATAACTAGCTTGGTCTATTAAATTTTAATTTTAAGGTTGATTTTACTTGGTTTTTTCCAGGGAGGTACCAAATCCCAACGTATCAAAAATGGAATATAGGTGCAAGTACCTATGAATGTTCCTATTAATCTGAATCTAGCGGAAATGTCGAATATAGCTGCAATTAAATTGAAGATATTTATCATAGCATCGCAAGGTCCGAGTTCCCAAAATGGAGTTAAGCACTGTATCATAGCCTTTAATTTACAAAATAATTAAATTCTATTTATACCTGGATACAAGTAACAAAGCAGGGTGGAAAATCTCCTGGTAATAACCCCAAAAAAGTCATGTAATTCATGTAATTCAATGATCTAGGATCACACATATTAAACAGGCCAGATTCATGCATAGTTAAATATCCCTGAGCGCAAATATAATACATAGGCTCTGGAAACCATTCACGATCAATTGACGTTAGCCAACTCGGAAAACTTCTAGCAGTCATTCTAAATTTTTCAACTTTATCAAAAATGGTAAATAAATTATAAATTTGTGTAGGGTAAAAGCTTGCTTCAGGACAGCACCCCCAAACGAGCGGACCTGGTGGAAGACAAAATTTGAAGAAATAAAATGGTATTTGAGATGCTATGGTACCTGCCAATTTACCAATAAATTTCGTTATTATCATTAAAAGAATACCAGGAATGCCGCTCATGTCTAAACCAATATTCAAAATATCCTTTGGTATCTCAGGAAAGTCAAATTTTAATTGTTTCTGTTTTTCTTTTATTTCTTCTGCTTTTGCAGCAATTAGTTCTTTCACTTGTTGTTCTTTATTATCACAAGTCTGACCTTTTCCAAATTGATCTAATTTTTTTTTCCTAAGGATATCCTGTACTCTACCTTTGGCTACATTTCTCGCAGTAATTTTTGCTCCTAGTGATGTAGCACCTTTCATAGTATCTGTACTGGCTTTGGGCGGATCTTCCTGGGTCTCTTTGGATTTAAACCTTGTATTATCAAATCTATCATTATCATCTTCCTTCGATAAGGAATTAATTTGTGATACTAATGACATATCGTTATCATACAAAGCTTCTGTTATGTATTCTTGCAATAGTATAGAAAATGACCTCTTATGATTATGTTGCATATATTTTGAAATATTATCAAATATCAATTTCTTCAATTCTGTGGGATGTTGCTCACTACGCAAATGAGTTAAATTGTATTCGTTTGTTAAATTATTTATAAAATTCGTGAAATTTTTATTTATTTTTGTATAATTTTGCTTAAAATTAAATTCTTTCCTACTTTCTTTTTTAATCTCATCATTTCCATTTAAATTAATTTTTGAATTAGTTCTATTATTTGAGGTGTTATTTATTTCTCTACTAATTAAATTGTTTTTTAATTTTTCCATAGATTTAATTTTACTATTGTTTTCTTTTGGTTTCTTTTTTGGTTTGATTTCTTCGCCGTTAATATTAATTTTTCCTTTGATGTGTTTCAGTTTATCTAAATTTTGATTTGTCAATAACATTTCTGGTATAGTATTAACGATAGTTTCCAAATCTTTGAATTTAGAGTCATCAAAAATAATATGATTTTTAACTGCTAAATTTAGAAGATCCTTTGTGAATTTGTCTTGTTTTTCAACAAATTCATAAAAAATCTTTTTCTCATTATCATCGCAATTGTTATAAATCTTTACAATTTCTCTCAAAAATTCTAAAGTCTCCTCTTTATATTTGTCTTCGATCGCTTTTCTTTCATTTTTTTCGAAATAATTCATCTCTTGATATTTGTCATACATGAATGAAACAAAATCTTCTTTATCTGAGAGATATCTATATTCATAATTCTTTATAGTTTTTTCAAATAGATGTTGTATATCAGGATGGAAATCTTGCTTGACATTCCTCATGTGAGTAAAAATATTGCCATTAGTTGATCTAATTATATCGTAAATAGATTCATGAATTGTTGAATTGTTCTGCAAAGTATGATCCGATATATCAAAGGTGATATTATCTTGAGAAAAGATTTGAATTGTAAGAATGAAAAGGATAGTCAGAAATAAATTAAACTTCATTACAATTATTGAATTTGTAGAATTTTATTTTATAATTTTAAAATTCAATTTTATATTTTTATTTGAAAGTAATAATTTAATTTAATTAAATTATGAATTTATAAATACGTTTTTTTACACGTTCATAAAAAGGTTCGATTAAGACATTAATTTATATTTAAAATAATGAATGTCAACTACAAGTTTGCTTTAAATGCTTTGAAAAATACAAAGAGTAATATGAAAAGAAAATACTTTTCAGAAAGCCTAAATTCAAAGCCAAACGAACTTCAAACACTCCTCAAACAAGTTGACGATTCACAAAAAATGTCATTCGAGGAAAAATTAATCCTAGTCGATGAAAATGATAACAAAATCGCATCGACTTCTAAAATTGATGCACATTTAAGAATTGTAAACAATAAATATCCACATAGAGCATTTTCTGTATTCATGTTTGATCAAAACAATAAACTTCTCCTTCAAAAGAGATCTGATAAAAAAATTACATTTAAAGATCTCTGGTCTAATACATGCTGCTCTCACCCTATAGACAATGAAGAAGAAAACGTGATGACTGAAAATGTAGGAATATGCAAGGCAGCTATCAGAAGAATTAAATTCGAATTAGGAATAGATACAAAGATCGATGAATATTTCGTAAGTGAAAGAATCCTATATCGAGCTGATTCTGATGATATTTTCGAAGAATTTGAATTAGATTACATTCTTTTAGCTAAGTTGAATATGGACATCAATGATGTTACTAAATTATTAAATAGTGATGAAGTCTCTGATGTCAGGTTGATTTCCAAGGAAGATTTAGTGAATGAAGTTAAATCAGAAAAAATGAGTATCACTCCTTGGTTTAAACTGATTGTTAATAATAAAATTGACGAAATCTATGAAACTGCTAAAAACCTCGAAAAGATTGCAAAAGATGTTAAGAATGAATTAAAGATTGTGAGGTACATTTGATTGAAATAATTCGTCGATTTCTTTTCATTTTATTTGCCTTTAAAAACAATTTAATATGACTATTTTGTTTATTTTTATTTTTTAATATTTAAAAATTTTAATAAACTTTATTTAAAATAATAAAATCTAAATAATTCTACTGATAATTTATTTCTAAAATTTGTTAAAATATTAGTTAATTTTAGATTTGTCACTTTCTTTGATATTCTTTTGTTTACTGATCAACTCTTTTTTCTTCTCAGTGAATTCAATATATTTGTTATTTACTGTTCCGAATAACCTATCTAAGTATGTGAAAAAGGATGAATAATTTCCCTTGAAGCTAACATGATGATATTGGTGATATTCAGAGCCGGCACTCATAGGAAGGAGTCTAAAGGGGGACCATGAGAATTCATATGAACAATGACCATCCGTTGACTCAGCAATTCTCAATATTATCCACATCAGATATGTTGCTAAATGAGTCTTCTTTCCAAGAATGATAGGACCAAGGCTTGTTGGAATAAGACTGCTAAAAATGTAATCTATGGGATGAGAGTATTCGCTAGCGATACTAACAGAATAAATGTATTGATGATGCACTTTATGAATATAAGGGTAAATTTTATCCCAGTGCAGAAAACGATGACTGAAATAAAATGCAAAATCTTCGACAATCATGAAAAATGTTGTTTGCCAGATAACTTCAAAACTTGATGGAAATGATTCGTAGTCACATCTGTAAGGGGCCTTGTTGAATAGGTAATGACTCAATAAGCTAAGGGGTACTATTATAACATGATTAAAAAAGAGAAGTCCTATTGTTTTTGTAAGCAATTTTCGCCATTTTTCTGGATCCTCTTTCCAGGGCCAGGGCCTATCTAAAACTTTATATCTTTCGAAAAATGACCATTCTAGACTGTAAATTATCCACATTACAATGTTTGCGAAAATAAATATTGCTTCATGAGTGATACATGCTGCAAAAAAGAAAAAAATTCCTTCATTTTGTATTTTGAGTGGCCATAAGTAGTGGACGATTTTCGGAACTATCATAAACCATGCAAAAGTGACCCAAATCGCCACAATTAGTCCATAACCCTTTCGGACGTATCTGTTTTTCTCATAATCTAGCACTTCTTCTAACCTATCTGAATTACTAGTTTTTCTCATTTAATATTATAAAATTATATATTGAAATGTATTATCCTTATTAGATTTCATATATTGTAATTTAAAAATATTATTAAAAAAATATTTATAATTAAAGGACAGAATAGTTTATCGCACTATTAATGTTTTTCTAATATTTCAATAAATATAGGAGTAAAGGTACATTAATAGGGGTACTTATTGAATAATGAAAAAATAAATATAAAATTTTATACTTATTGATTAAAAATAACTTATTGATTTATAAAATTTATATTATCATGTTTAATATAGAAATAATTGTTAATTTAATAAGAGATTCTAGAAGAATTAAAGATTGATATTCCTTCTAATTTTTATGATTTTAACGAAAATTTATTTTAACAGTAAGATAAAAATCATAAATTAAAAAATCAGCATCATTTTTTGTAAATAATGCTTACAAATAGAGAATAGAATTTTTATAATAAAAATTCCTCATATAAATTTTTATAATCGTAGAGTAATTGATGAGAATTTAATTACAAAAAATACTCTCATTGTTTATTAATATAAATTAATCAAATATATTTAAATTAATGAAAACATAAACGAATTAATATAAAAATGAACGCTGCATTCGAAGCTGCAGGTAGTTTCAACAAATTTCAAAAGATAGTGTGCTATTTAGTCATATCGTTGGCAATTATGAATGCAATTCAATGTATCTCCTATCCTTTCCTCACATCACAGCCTGAATTCTTATGTAGAGATAAATCAAATATTGTGGAAGATTACTACGAATGCCATAATAAAGAATTATGTAAAAATGAGCTTTTTGACTATAAAATTAATAGAGAAAAAAGTTTAAACAATATATCACTAGAGTTTGACCTTTATTGCGAAAGAGGAATTTACGTTGGAATCATAGGAACCTCATTTTTTATAGGGGGAATATTCGGAAGTTTTTTACTGTCCCCTATACCAGATAAATATGGAAGATCTGGAATATACAAAATTCTTCTCACAGCTTCCTTACTCTTAAATCTTAATATGTTACTTTCCTTTTCAGTTTATCATGTGATCATAACAAATTTCATCGCAGGGTTTGTTTATTATTCGACATCAATGGTAACTTTTATTGTGACAGAATATTTACCTCAGTCAGCATCTGGTAAAGTAATAAGTTTAACTTCCTCTATTGACCCTCTCACTGGAATCTTTATCTCTTTCTATTTTAAATACGTAAATAATTGGCGACTTTTATTCGGCCTAGCTAGTATTTATTCACTGATACTGTCTCTTGTCGTTAATTTTTATTTTTTAGAATCTCCTAGATGGTTGAATAGCAAAAACAGAGTGAAGGAGAGTATCGAAATATTAAAACAAATAGCAGATATAAATGGTAATAAAAAATCATTTGATAATTTTTTGAAGCAGAATTCTCAATTAATCAAGGGCGATGAGAACTTAAAAGAAATAAAAACAACCTACACACTTTTTCAAATTTTACAACTAAAATCTCAAAGACTAAATATTATCTGCCTTGCTTATTTATGGTTTTGTTGTGGGCTTTTGTATTACGGGCTAGTAATGAATTTAGAGCATTTGGGAGGAAATATTTTTCTAAATGGCATCGTTTTATTTATTGGAGAAATTTCAAGTGAATTATCTACAGGAGTATTAGCTGATCACTACGGGAGAATATTAATTTTTAAAGTTTGCGGATTAATTGGCGGAATAAGTTTCATTATTTGGGAATTAATTGGAGGTGATAATTGGTTTAGGGTAATTCTTGTTTTTATGACAAGTTTTGGATTTTCAGGAATTTACAATTTGATTTATATTTATTCTCCTGAAATTTTTCCTACTTCTATACGATCAACAGTTCTTGGATTTCTTTTCCTGGTAAACAGATTCGGAGCAATTATCGTCCCATATACTCCCTATATACCACATAGTCCTATTCTTTTTGGTATTCTCTCTTTATTTTCAGTTTATGTTGATTTTCATTTGAAGGAAACTTTAGGAATAGAGCCCCCTGATGATATACCTGAAGCTATGAAACAGACTTCCTTCTTATCCAATTCTAACACAAATAAACTTAATGTTAGTAAATCACATATATTTACAAAAAGATTGATCACTTCTGAAAATTATTTCAAAAATGAAGTTATATGAATAAGATTTATAAATTACTATTTATTTATAATTGTAAGTAAAAAAATTTTCTATGCTTTTTTAATTTTTCATTAATAAGAAACATTATATTATATGTAGTTGCGCTGATTTTAAAATATTCTTTGGTGAAACGTAAATCTCGAAATATTTTCGAAAAATTTGTAATTATTGTTCTATTTTTATAAGTATCCATAATTAATAGATAGTTCAACCAACAAAAATTATTTTATATCAGTTTAAACCGAGAATTCAAAAACCCTTTAATTAAATTCATTTTCAGTGAAATTCCTATTAAAATATTTTAATACTAAAAATAAGAACATATTAATTTGAAATTTAAATAGAAATGAATTCTACAGCTCCGAATAATCAAATAGCTTCCTTCCAATTTACAGGAAAAAATAAAATGAACTTACATTCAGTAAATTTCAAACCCATCCATGATGAAATAATTTTTTATATAAACGGTGATTTAGAGGAAACCTTCAAACATTTGAATTATTCAGAATACGTAAAACAAGAAAAATTGCAAGTCAGTTTTGTTGTAGGAAAGAATTCACGATCATCCTTTAAAAATGGTCAGAGATATTTTTATATGGGTTGGGAGAAATATTTTGTAAGTTTTAGAAAGCATCATATCCTGCCATGTCCTGAACAGAGTTCCATAAATTATATTTACTCAGATAATTCTATTCACTACATGAAATTTACTGAAAACAGGAATTTTTGTGAAAATAAAGAAATCATAAAAAACATACAGTTCAAAAAACTTATCTGGAATAAATTCTGCTTTAATAAATTGACAGGACTTACCATAGAAAACACAGTTCTATCGATAGAGATCGCAAAACCTTCTTCACAAGAAATTCAATTTAATATTGATGAAGAAAAAATTACAGATATTCTACACATCGAAATAGGGGATTTTAAAAACATGATAATCTGCTCTTTTAAAAATGATGTAGTAGCAATAGATGACAGAATGTAAGTCATAATTATTCTCAAAATTTTAAGGCCCAGTCAGTATGAAACTTTTGCGATCAATGATAATTTAGACCAATTGTTCTTAAGTGAGAGAGGTTATTCGCAAATCGGCGGTTACAGCAAAAAATATAATTCGACTGTCATATATGATATAAGGTAAGCAATTAAAGTTAAAGATCACAATATATACTTAATTAAATTCTAACTAGAAAATTTAACAATCCTCTTTTTTCTATAGTACATGAGAAAACTTTTAAAAAACATATATGGTCAAATAATCATTTGTTTTTTTTGTATAAGGAGGAAAAAAATCTAAATTATCGTGTTTTCGGTAAAGACAAATCCGACCCTTATGATACCAATGTCTCTTTCAATCTTATGAATAATAATATAATAGAAGATTTTTATATTCATTCAGATGATAGTAACAATCAGAAATGTATGTTGGTGTCAAATAAAGAACTTAAGGTTTTTGATTTAAAATATAATTGATTCTGGTTTCATCTAGGTTAATCTAATATTATTAAAGATTTTTTCATATTAATTAAAATAGCTCCTTCTAAGTTTATACCTATTCAATTTAATTAATTTTGAATAATTTTTAAATATTCAAATGAATAATAATCTAGCTGAAGAATACAAAAAAGAACTTCTTAAAAATTCGAAATATAAACTATTATTTTTGAAATTAGACAAAGAAAAAGACGAGACTTATGGAAATACGAATGAAAGCAATAATTCTAATATTAATGATGACAATTATAAGAACTCACAAGGCGAATTTGAACACTCAGATAGATTCAAAAATTTACCAAACCTATCCGATGAGAAAATAGCAGAATATAAAAGACTCGATGAGAGATTTAAAGAAATAAGAAGTGCCAACTTAGCTACAAAAGCTGATAAGGAAGCTGAAGAATACATAGCTAATCTGAGAGACATCGGAGAGTACAACAGATGGTCGCTAAAATTAACACAAAAATGGCTGATGAAATTTTACAACGGTAATAAATTTTAAATTACTTATTCTTATAATTTAAGACAAATTTTGGATTAACATGGGGATATCAATGCTTAAATACAAAAAACTACTAAATCCCGAAGATATTCATCTTGATGTTTGCAATGAATTCCTTGATGGTTATTATTTCCCTAAAGAAAACAAAATTACTCTGTGCTCGAATACACTGACTAATTACGAAAAACCAGAAAAATTCCACAGAGCAATAAAGAGAAATGTAATCATAAATTAACGATCTAATAGCTGATACTCATGTACGATAATGTGAGATCTACAAATTATGATTTCAATAATTGTTATCACCTCGCATGCTCAGAGATAAGAGCTGCAAATTTAGCAGATTATTGTAGTGATGAATATTCCTACTTAAATGCTTATACAAATGTAAAATTGAATAAAAATCGTCATGTGGATTGTGTAAAATCAACTGCAAATGCACATGTGATGCGATATTATGAACATTGTGCAAGGAACTCAATGGAATTTATAAATACTGCATGGAATAAGTGTTACATTGATAATACTCCAGTAAAGGATTTCAATATTGTAAAGTCTTTCTTTTAGATAGCAAAAATAAGGTATAAATATGAAAATAAAATCATGTTTAATTAAAATTAATCTAGGAAATATCATTTAAAAACATTTATTTTATTTAAATCTTAAATATCATAATAACTTAAAATTGTCTATAATTATTTAATTCTATTTAAATTCTCCTCTTTTTCTCCACCATCCGATCCCTGCGCATATAAATACTGAAACTACTATAAAAAGTATCAAAGAAGAAATCGCATCCCCTGTGTCACATTTTACATTAGAAGGAAGTGAAAGAGCAATTATAATTAATATAATTGCTATTAAGATGGATTTTCTATCGAACATTCTATATTCTATTTTCCTCTGCGTATTATCTGAAGTATTCATTTTAATTTTAATAATTAAATATATGATGAAAATGAAATTTTATTTTAATAAATTAAATAAAATATTAACCTATATTACACATTTAGTTAAAAAATTCAAACTTTTGTATCCGTTTGATGTGATCATCTATTGCTGTATTTAAGCTGTCGAATTTCGATGTAATTTGTAAATCCAGATACTTAGTATTTAAAAAATGTTTCAGCTCGTCTTGAAGAAATTTTTCTTTTTTATTTTTAGAGTTATTTTCGGAAATCAAAACTGATTCAAGTTTGTAAAGAAAAAAGCTATCAGAGAAAAAATTCTGCTCGAGAAATGATTCATAATTATTGGTTAGAAAACTTTGTAGAGTTTGTGAAGGGTTAATATGATTTTTGATTGTAATTTCAAAGAGTTTGGATAATTCTTCATCTTCTTTCAATAGTGCCAGGCAGATCGCTTTGTATTTTAGTATGTTATTTTCATTCATCAATTTTTTTCTGAAGTCTGATTTTGTTTTTGGCTTTCTTATTTTATAATGTAAATTCTTCTGGGGGACCATAAAATTTGTTGTACTCCTAGCTCACGATATAAATTATGCAATTAATTTACCTTCTGTTTAAATTTTGATTAGTTATATTTTTTAATTTTTCCTTTTCAATGTTTTTATTACTATCTCCAGTTGACACCCCACTACCGTCAATAGAAATTCTTTTAGATAAAGATTCTTTAAATAAGCCCTTACCATAGGATGTATCACTTGCAGAGCTTTTAAATCTTTAAATTTAATTTAAAAATTATATATTCTACGACATTTGTGAAATTTTTTCATTTACTTCTTTTACATGATTAGTTATCGTCTCGTCTGAATGTCTAAACGGTTTGCTTTTAAGATTTCTGACAGTGTGGACTATTCTAGGATCGAACGATGTTATGTCTGATATTGAATCGTTTTCTTTATTAATCATTAATGTTATATTTATTATTAAAATATAATTGAATTTAGCTAGTTGTAATAATAAGGCAATTTAGAAATAATTCATGATTAATTATACTTAGTAGTTTCATATTTTTTATCGCAGTACAAATTTAAATTTAATCGGTATTTAAGGGGGTATCTTCTTTATTTTCTACTGGTTGTGATTTGGTAGGTAATTCGCTTTCAAAGCTTTGCTTTATACTAAATTAAAAATAATTTTTAATGTGTAATTAGAAAAAAATTTACTTCCTGTAATAAACATAAAAGAAATCCGCATATAACATAACTTGTAATACCCCTGAAGCAACACTAGTCCAACAGACATAATTGTCATAGTAATATCTGTGAATCCAATTCAGAATGTAAAAGAAACGATAACTTCCCAATGCTGCAATATAATGCGCTGTGAAAGGCTCTACTTCCTTGTTCTTAGTTAGAATTGCTATTTGGGGCATAATTGCGACTGATTCCAACCAAAGAGAAAAACTCCAAGTTAACTCCCACCAGTCAAATGCAGTATGAATGATCAAAGCCATTATTATTGCAAAGGGAATCAAATAAACGTGTGGGAAGTCATCTTCTTGTTCTCTGTTGTATGTCTGAATATGATATTGATTATGATGTTATTTATATATTTTCCTTACATTTTTTATTGGAGACTTGAATCTCATTAGGAATATTATGTACATCGTAACTGAGATGAAACAAATTTTCATAAACGTGTTGTAAAAGGAAACGAAATACATTAATAGATCTAAATATCTAGTGCAGAAAACTACCAAATATATTTCTTGTGTCTTAGATGATACACCTGTAAATGATTTTTATATTTTGATATTTACCTCTGCAGTTTTTGTGTTTGTGTAATTTGTAAATAATTATTATAAATGCTAATAGATGCAAAAAGTCAGCTATCAATCGGAAAATGTTCATTTTTAAATATATTTTTGATAAATTAAATATAATTAATTCAGAGTTTTATTTAATTATTATTTTTTTTAACGAATGCTTGTTACAAAAATTAATATTGGGGATTTGGGGATTGGGGATTGGGGATTGGCCAATCCCCAATCCCCAATCCCCAATCCCCAATCCCCAATCCCCAATCCCCATACATTCTGTCCAATGGACATTATAATTAATATA
>Ga0169931_10010509_pt1 | contig 13187 bp, 6 predicted proteins | sample Kivu_15m_20L_FD_129675 | JGI IMG/M metagenome (GOLD analysis project Ga0169931, IMG submission 129675) | Freshwater microbial communities from Lake Kivu, Western Province, Rwanda to study Microbial Dark Matter (Phase II) - Kivu_15m_20L... | ecosystem: Environmental > Aquatic > Freshwater > Lake ...
CGGCGAAGCAGTCCCACGCCGAGGCGGCTGGTGCCTTGCCGGCGCTCGAGCAGGCCCTGGCGGCGGCGAGCGCCGAGATTCCCAAGGCGACCGAGGCGGTCACCGCCGCCGGCGACGACGCCGCGAAGAAGGAGGCCGCCACGCAGGCACTGGCTGCCACCCAGGCCAAGGAGGCGGAGGCCCGTGCGAAGCGAGACGCCCACAAGGCCGAGGTGGATAAGCGGGCGGCGGTCCTCGCCCAGGCCGATCAGCAGGCCGCCCAGGCCGGGACCGCGCGTGACCAGATGAAGGCCGCGGTCGCAGCCGCTGCCAAGAAGGTCGAGGATATCGACGCCGCGCTCGCGAAGGCCCGCGCGGACCAGCCGCAGCACGCTGCGGCCGTCGTGGATCTCCGCAACCAGGTCGCCGCCGCTGCCGAATCGCAGGCACGGTGGCTGCGTGAAACCGCGTTCCAGGCCTCGTTCGACCAGTTGACGGTCAATCTCCGGCGACGCGAGGAATCACTCGGTCAGGCCGAGGGGGATGCGGCCGCAGCGGACGCGAAGCGGCAGGCTGACGAGCAGGCCCGGCTGGCAGCCGTCGCGGAACGCGACGCCGCACAGAAGCAGATCGATGCTCTCAACGCGGCTATCGCCGCAAGCGAAACAAAGGCGAAGGAACTGCTCGGACAGATCGAGAAACGCGGCGCCGAACTGACGGCCACGCAGGGCACGATCGAGCGGACGCTGCAGGCTCTCGCCGTGCTCGACGAGGCGGGCAAGAGCCTCGAGAAGGGCCTCGCGGCGGCGGCGGAGGATGCGGACCTGAAACAGTCCTTTGCCGCGCTCGGTGCCGCCCGACAGGCGAAGCAGGCGCAGCTCAAGACGCACCAGGACGCGCTTGCGGCGATGATGGCCGAAAAGGGGCAGTGGGAGCAGGCCGTCGCCGGCGAGAGGGCGGCGGTCGAGAAGCGAAAGACCGAGGTTGCCACCTTCGCGAAGGCGGTCGAGGCGGCAGCCGCCAAGATCGAGTCGGCGACCGGCGTCGTCACGGCGTCGACGAAAATCGTCGAGGAAAAACGCGCGGTGGTGGCCGCCCGTCAGTCCGAAGTGGACGCCGCGACGAAGGAACTCGACGTCCTCCAGGGTCTCAGCGGCTAAAGCGCATTGATGGGTGCGCGTCGGCTCGGGGGCGGCAACGGGATCTCGTCCGCCGCTCCGACGGCGGATTGGCTCGTCGCGTGGGCCGCCGCGGCCCCATGCTCCTCGAGCGTTCGCCGACCCCCTTCACCTACCCACCTTGGTCTGCCCCGTCGTCGCTCCACCTACGCACGACGTGCTCTGGAGCGCCTTGAAGACAGGTGTGTCACCGGCTCGGGTCCCGTACCTGTCCCCTTCGCGCACCGGCTCGCATGTGGCGTACGCCTTCTGGCCTGCGAGCCCGGGAGGAAGAGCGAAGAGACCCAGCTCCTCGGATGCAGGGTCGAAGCACAGTGGCTCATCGCCCGGTACGCCTGCCCGCCTTCGCACGCTGGAGAGCGTACGCCACCGTTCAGGCCGGGTGACACGGGGTGCGGCGCCGTGCCTTGTGGGCTGCGGGCGAAGCCCGTGTTCCAGATGCAGCGGATCTGGTCCGGGCGCGTTCCCGTGGCTCGCGGCCGCTGCGGAGATGCCGGTCCGGCTGACTTTGCGGGGGGGCGTGGAGGTGGTCGACGCGGTGGAAGGGTGATTCCTGGCGACCTGTCGCGAGGCGGCAGATTCCGCTCGCCAGGTGGCCAGCCCGACGTCGAAACAGAGTCCGCGGAGGGTGCCGTCATGCCCGGCGCGCCGCCAGGAGCCGAGCACGTGGTGGCCGGAAGAGCTGGCGTTGCGGCCATCGTGGCGATCATCGGCGGCGTGGTCGGTGCCCAGCCGCCGGAGCCCGTCACCGTCGATCCGCTGCAGCAGGCGGTCGTCGATTCGCTGGCATTCCCGCCTCGCACGACGCCGGAAGCGCTCCTCGAGGCGGTGATCCTCGCGACCGACGTCGAGGCGTTCGACGTGGCGCGTGGCTATCTCGACCGCCTCGTCACGGCGATCGATGCGGCCGGGGAGGCTCGCGTGGCCCAACTGGCCGACCTGGGAGCGGCCTTCGAGGCGTCGCGACTCGCGCGGCTCGAGCGGTCCCTCCGGGGCCACACCCCCGAAATCGTCCAGGTGGTGGCCGCGATCCGGGCCGCCGATGGCTCGCGACGGCGTGATCCCGCCCGTCTCGGCCGTGCTGCTGCCGACCTCGGCAGTGCGGACGCGGTGACCCGCGCCCTGGCGGCGCGCACGCTGGCAGATGCGGGGCTCGACGCGCTCACGTTCCTCGTGGAGATCATGCGCGACCCGGCCGCCGTCGCCGCCAGGCCCGGCGCCCGAAGCCTGCTCCGCCAACTCGGCCCCGCGGCTCGCGACCCGCTGCTGGCATGGCTCGGTTCACCGGATGCGGAGCGATGGGATGGCGTGATCGCGGCCCTCGACGTGACGGAGGCTGAAGACGTCGAGGACTTCCTGCTCGCGCCGGCGCTCGTCGCCGACACGCCGCCCCCGATCAAGGCGGCCGCGGTCGCGGCGCTCGATCGCCGCACGGAGGCATCCGACACCGCGTCACGGCCCTCCCCGCGCGAGGCGATCGACCGGCTCGCGCGGAGGCTCGATCGCGTGCTGTCACTGGACGGACTGCCCGAGATCGATCACCTCATGCTGCAACCGGTCACCGATCCGGCCGAGGTGGCGAACGCCTTCGGGGGCACGCTCACGGGCACCGTGGAACGCTTCGTGTGGAACCCCGACACCGCGCGGATCGAGAAGCGCTCCGTGCCTCCCCGACTGGCGCGGGCGATCGAGGCGGATCACGTGGCGCGCGACATCGTCGCGCTGTCGCCGGACGATCCGCAGGTCGTGCGCCTCGTGCTGCTCGCCCGCCTCGAGGCGATGCTGGCTTTTTCCTCCGCGGCGGGGGCCCGTGCGCGACCGCCGGTGGACGCGACGCGCACCGCGCTCTCGGGGCCGGAGGGATTCGACGCGGACACCACCTCCGCCATCATGGAGATGGCAATCCACCGCGGGATGTGGGATGCGGCAGCCGCCGCGGCCGAAGCCCTCGCGCCGTCCGGCCCGGCTCCAGCGACCGATCCGATCGCGCTGCCGCGGGCCACGCGCACCGGGCTCGTGCGGGCCCTGGCGATCCCCGATACCGCGCTCCAGTTCGCGGCCGCGCGGACCCTCGCGCTTGCGGGCGGCGAAGAGCCGTATGCGGGCTCGAGCCTCGCGGTCAAGGCGCTCATCCATGCCGCCGCGTCGCGCGGGGAGGACCGCGTGGTGGTCGCACACCCCGACCGCGTGGTCGCCGAGGAGCTCGCCACGGCGGTGTCACGATTCGGTTACGACCCCGTGGTCGCCCGCACCGGCCGTGAGGCGGTGTTCGCCGCCCGTGACCCGGACACCGTGCTCGTGCTGCTGGCGGCACGCTGCATCTCGCCCGGGGTCATGGAGACGATCCAGTACCTCCAGCAACCGCCGTTCGGTGCGGCCCCACCCGTGCTCGTGGTCGTCGACCCGCTCGACGATGACGGGCGGGGCCGGTTTCTCCAGAAGCGTCTGCTCGCCCTCGCCGACGTCCACGGCGCCATGCTCGTGGACCGGCTCGACAGCATGTTCATGCCGACCGTGGACGAGCAGACCGGAGCGCCCCGATCCGCACCGCGCTTCCACGATGCTGTCGCGCAGGTGGCCGGGCCCGCCGCCGTCGATCCGCCGACGCGCTCGGCCGCCCGCGCCGAGCGCCTGAGCCGGGCGCGGGATGCGCTCGCCACCCTCGCAGTCCTGGGGGAACGGGGCCGTGATGTGTCCGGCGCGGTCGATGCCGCCCTCCGCGCCATCGATCGCGCGGAATCGGCGCCGGCTGCCGCCGCGGTGCTCGGAACGATCGGCCACCCCGCCGCCCAGTACGCCCTTTTCCGCGTGACGGCTCGCTCCTCGCCGCCGGCGGACGCGGCCGTCGTGGCGGCCCTGCGATCGCACGCCGCACGCCATGGCGTGCTTCTGGATGCCGGCACCGTGGACGCGGCCTGCGCGAGGTACACTGGCTCGACGTCCGAGGCCGAGCGTTCCGCCCCCGCGGCCGCCCTCGAGGCGATCGGCGTCCCGAGCAGGAACCTTGCGCCCCCCTCCGTCGATGCTGCTCCAGCCCGGTCAACCAGGTGACGAATCGCTGGCCTCCCCGATCCGCGGCCTGATCGGCGCCAGCCCGGCGATGCTCGAGGTCTACGCGACGACCCGCCGCGTCGCCGCGTCGAACGCCTCCGTGCTCCTGCTCGGTGAGACCGGCACCGGCAAGGAGCTGATCGCCAAGGCGATCCACGAGCTGTCGAGCCGGGGAACGGGCCCCTTCGTCCGCGTCAACTGCGGGGCGCTCTCCGAGAGCCTGCTCGAGAGCGAGCTCTTCGGGCACGTCCGCGGCGCGTTCACCGGGGCGGTCGCGAACCGTGCCGGTCGGTTCGAGGCGGCCCACACCGGAACGATCTTCCTCGACGAGATCAACTCCACCACGCCCAAACTCCAGGTGAAGCTGCTCCGGGTGCTGCAGGAACGAGAGTTCGAGCGCGTCGGCGACACGGAGACGATCAGCGTCGACACGCGGGTGATCGCGGCGAGCAACCGCGACCTGCTCGACGAGGTGGCGAAGGAGAACTTTCGCGAGGATCTCTACTACCGGCTGAACGTCGTCCCCATCATCCTGCCCCCACTGCGGGCGCGGCGCGAGGATATCCCCCTGCTCGTGAGTCACTTCCTCCAGCACTACAACGAGGAGAACGATCGCTACGTGGTGCACATCGACAAGGGGGCACTCGAGGCGATCGTGAAGTACCACTGGCCGGGCAACGTCCGGGAGCTGCAGAACGTGGTCGAACGCTGCGTCGTCATGGCGTCCGGCGACGAGATCACGCTCGACCTCCTCCCGCCGATGATGCGTGGCGGCCAGCCGGCGCCCACCCTGCCGGGACGTGGAGGCGATCTCGACACGCTCGCCCGCTCCCTCGTGGAGCAGGGCCTCGCCTCGGCCGGACCGAATGACGACAACCTCTTCGATCGTGTCGTGAACCGCGTGGAGCGGGAGCTCATCGCCCAGATGCTCGCCGCGTGCGGCGGCGTGCAGCTGAAGGCCGCCGCCCGCCTCGGCATCAATCGCAACACGCTCCGCAAGAAGCTCGTGGAACACGGGCTCGACACCGGCGACGAAGCCTCGACGTGACGGTCGGCCGCCGGGCTGCACGCGGCCGCTGCCGACCGCCGCTCACGCGGGCGCCCGCGGCACGGCGAAGCGTCCGCTCCATCCGGTCGGTGGCGGGCAGTCCACCTCGACCGGGAGGCCCGTCACCGGATCCTCGAACGCGATCCGTGACGCGTGGAGTGCGATCGGAACCAGTCGGGGATCCTCACCGGCATCCGTCACTCCCGGTGGGCCGCCGTAGAACACGTCGCCGAGTACGGGCATGCGCCGTGACGCCGCCTGGACGCGCAGCTGGTGCATGCGCCCCGTCGCCGGCACCAGTTCCACCCGCACGACACCGTCGTCGGCCGCGATGACGCGGCCGGTCGTCACGGCCTCCCGGCCGCCGGCGATCCCCGCCGACACGATCTCCGCGCGGGCTGCATCGGGCACCTTGCGCACGAAGTCGCGCCACTCGAAGCGGTCGTCGACCGCGACGGCCGATGCGTCGAGCAGCGCGACGTACGTCTTCGTCACCCGACGCCGCTCGAACTGGCGGGACAGCTGCCGCGCCGCCCGCGGCGTGGTGGCGAAGAGGAGAACACCCGAGACCGGGCGGTCGAGCCGGTGAGGAACGCCGAGAAACCCTCCTGGATGCCGACCCGCACGGGACGCGGCGTCACCGAAGAGCCGATGCCGCACGCACGATTCCGCCGACTCGATGCCCGTCGGAGCCTGTGTCGGCAGTCCGGCGGGCTTGGCCACCGCGAGCACACCGCCGGCGTCGTAGAGGACGGGAAGCGACGTCGTCACGGGGTCAGGTGACCGGCGAGGCAGCGACATCCTCGGCCATGTCACGGGCATGGTAACTCGATCGCACGAGCGGGCCGGAGGCGACCCGTCGGAACCCCATGCCGCGGGCGAGCGTGCCCAGTTCCTCGAACTCCTCCGGCGGCACGTACCGTTCGACCGGCAGCGCGTCGGCGACAGGCTGGAGGTACTGCCCGAGGGTCAGGAAATCGACCCCGTGGTCGAGCAGGTCGGCGAATACGTCGAGCAGTTCGTCACGCGTCTCGCCGAGACCGAGCATGAGGCCGCTCTTCGTGCGCACGCCGGGCAGGAGCCGCTTGGCGTCCGCGAGCAGTTCGAGCGTCCAGGCATAGACGCTCCGACGTCCGCGCACGGCGCGGTAGAGCCGCGGCACCGTCTCGGTGTTGTGGTTGAACACGTCGGGCCGTGCCTCGAGCACCCGCGCGAGGGCGCCGTCCTTGCCGATGAAGTCGGGCACGAGCACCTCGACGGTACCCGACGCGCCGACGCCCGTCTCCCTGAACATGGTGCGGATCGCCTCGATCGTCCTGCGGAAGTGATCCGCACCGCCGTCCGGCAGGTCGTCCCTGGTCACGCTCGTCACGACGACATGACGCAGGCCGAGTCGACGGGCGGCCTCGGCCACCCGCTCCGGCTCGTCGACCTCGAGCGCCTCGCCCCTGCCCTTGGGCACGGAACAGAATCCGCAGGGCCGCGTGCACACGTTGCCCAGGATCATGAAGGTGGCGGTGCGCTGGGACCAGCACTCCAGACGGTTCGGACACCGTGCCGATTCACACACCGTCTCCAGTCCGAGCTCGGCGACGAGGTCGGCGGTCTCCCCGTGACCGCCGCCCGGCTCGAGATTCCGGCGCAGCCACGGCGGCAGGCGTCGCGACGTCGTCGCGCGGTCGACGGTGACGATCGGCAGCACGCTATCCGACACGGCTGAGAACCTCCGGAGGCGTGCGTGCGGGGGCGTCGACACGCAGCGGAAAGCCGGCGTGCACGTGCGTGCGCGAAAAGCCGAACGCGTCGGCGATGCCGCGCACCAGCGCGGTGCGGGCATCGGGCATCCGGATCCGTCGGCGCACGTCGGCCTCGACCGATCCCATCATGCCGCCGCTCGGGTCTGCGGACGTGGGCGCTCCCGTGACCGTGCGGATCCGGCGGTAGGCGGCGAGGGCGGGACAGACATTGACGAATACGCCGTGGCTGGCGATGCCCCGTCGCACGGCCACCGTCACGGCGGCCAGCAGTCCGGAGCGGCCGCGCAGTCCGCCTCCGGGCACCCTGCGCGGTTCGCAGCCGAGCGTGCGCAGGGCTTCCGCCACGCCCGCCTCGAGCCGGCCGATGTACGGGCCGACGCCGTGGCGCCCGAGCCCGAGCGCGTCGAGCGGGGTCACGAGCGAGGCGAACACCTGTCCCGGGCCGTGCAGGATGGCGCCCCCGCCACGGCCGGTGAACCGCACGCCCAGCCGCCACGCCCGCAGTTCGTCGTCGGTGAATCGCACGTCGGTCCGGGAACCGAGGCGACCGATCGTGATGACGGGCTTGAGCTCGCAGAGCAGGAGCGTGGGCCCGCGGCCTCCCGGTTCCGAGACCTCCCAGGCCAGGCGCTCGGCGAGGCCGATGTACGCCTCATGGTCGATGGCGCCCGCGAGCCACGCGGCGAGCGGGGGAACGGCGGGAAAACGAGGTGGTTCCACGCTCTGGTTGTACCACCCGCCACGCCGGGAACGCGAGGGATCCGCGGGACCATCCCGCGTCCGAACTCGGACCCACTGCCCCCCCGATCCGCATGGCCGCCGCAGGGGCTCGGCATGCCCGGTCGCTCACCGCATCGCGTACTCGTCGAGGAGCGATTCGATCCTGCCGAAGACGTCCTCCATCTGCTTGGGATCGGGCAGGAGTGTGACGCGGAAATGGTCGCGGTAGGGCACGTTGAAGCTCGATCCCGGCGCCACGAGCACGTGACGCCGCTCGAGCAGATCGAGCGCGAAGCGCTGGTCGTCGAAGTCCCCCGACGGAAGCCGCTCGGTGTGCACACGGACGAAGGCGTACATCGCGCCCCGCGGAGGCATGACGGACAGCCATCGGCTGCGGGCTACCGCGGCGAGCACCGCCGCACGCGTGGCGTGCAGCCGCCCACCCGGCTTCGTGAGATCGAAGATCGACTGGTGGCCGCCGAGGGCCGTCTGCACGGCATATTGGCCCGGGACGTTCGAGCAGAGACGCAGTGAGGCGAGGAGTTCGACCGCGTCGATGTAATCGCGTGCGTGCTGGCGCTCACCGGAGAAGACGAGCCACCCCACGCGCAGGCCGCAGGCGCGATACACCTTGCTCAGGCCACCGAACGTCAGGCAGAGGGCCGCCGGAGCGCCCGCCGCCTGGACGCCCGCGGCGATGGCCGCGGCCGGCACGAACGCCGCGTCGTCGTAGAGCATTTCGTCGTAGATCTCGTCGGCACACAGCACGAGGCGGTGCCGGGCGGCGATCTGGACAAACGCCTCGACGACCTCGGTCGGGTAGACCGCGCCGGTGGGATTGTTGGGGTTGATCATCACGACCGCGCGGGTGCGTGCCGTGACGAGCCTCTCGACCTCCACGGGATCGGGCACGAAGCCGCGCTCGGGACGGCAGGGATAGTGCACCGCCTTCGCGCCGTGGATCACCGCGCTCGCCGTCCAGAGCGGATAGTCGGGGCTCGGCACGAGCACCTCGTCGCCCGGATTGAGCAGCGCGCGCATCGCGAGCATGATCAATTCCGAGACCCCGTTGCCGATGAAGACATCCTCCGCGGTGACGTCCATCACGCCGCGGTTCTGCTGCTGCATCACCACCGCCTCACGCGCCTGGAAGATCCCCTTCTGGTGCGTGTAGGGATCGGCCTGATGCAGATTCGCGACCATCGCCACGCGCATCGACTCCGGCATCCGAAACCCGAAGGCCCCCGGATTGCCGATGTTGAGCTTGACGATCTCGTGCCCCTCGCGCTCGAGCTGCTCGGCACGGCGGGCGAGGGCTCCGCGAATCTCGTAGCGGACCTCGTGGAGATGCTCCGACGCCCGCAGTGGTGGAAGGCTCATGGCTGATGTCCTGCCAAAACTCTACCACGCACGCAGCGGCATCATGGTCGGCCGAGCTGGGCCTGGAGCGCGTCCCAGGCGACCGGCAGCCAGGGGACGGCGTGCGGGAGGCAGCCGCCGTCCCGTGCCTCGCCGGCCTCATGCCCCGCACCCGACTCGTGCGCCGCGAGCGAGCGATCGACGGCGGCTCCGAGGCGTTCGAGCCAGTCGGGCACCTCCACGCCGGAGCCGCTCGCGACGCCGAGGAACGCCTCGGCGCGGGACTCGAGCCGGTCGCCCGCCCCCACGGGTGCCCCGGTCATGAGTTCGGTGACGGCCGGATCGACGAGCGCCTCGAGCTCATCCTGCTCGAGCGTCGCGGTGAACGGTCGGCGCACCCTGTCCGATACGCTCGCCAGCCGCACGCTCCAGCGGGCCTCGAGGGCGTCGAGCTTCTCCACGAGTCCCGCGGCGGTCTCCCGCGTCTCGTCGCTGAGACGGCGCCGCCAGGCATCGGCCGCCGCGGTCGCGCCGTGCCGTGCGAGCACACGGTGGGCCATGTTCACCGGACGGAGCGTCCAGGCGATCCGGTCGTACTCCGCCTTCACCCTCAGAAAGTCGAGCAGGATGTGGAGGCACTCGCCCCGATCCGACTGGGTGGTGGTCGAGTTCCAGTCGCGGTACTCCGCGTGATTCTCCGCCACGCTTTCCAGCACGAGCCTCACCCGTGACGCCGCCTGTCGCAGCGAGAGCGCGCCCGACGCGAGATCGGCGAGCAGCCGCTCCGGGCGCCGTGCGGATGCGACCACGCCCGATTCACCCGCGTCCCGCTCCGCGAGCTGTTCGAGATGCCGGCGCACGCCGCCGCGCAGGATGCCACGGAGCGACGCCGGACCGAGCACGTGCTGCGTGAACAGGCCGCCACCGTACCGCTCGACGAAGTCACGAATCACGGTGAATGACCGATCGTCACGGCACCGCTCGAGCACCGACAGCCGCAGCTGACGGGCATGCGTCATCCACGTTTCGAGCAGCCGCGGAACGAGGAGCGAAAGCGCGTCGAGGATGCGCGGCGTCGCGGCATCGGCCGACCCGTCGGCCGTCACGGCGCTGCGCACGATCCGATCGACCAGCGCCGCCGTCGCGCTCTCGAAGACCCGGTCGAACTCGCTGACGCTGGCGGCACCCGGGGGCCGGCGGGCCTCGAGCGCCTTGGCGAGCTGCACGAGCGCGACGGTCTCCGTCACCAGGCCCAGACGCGGGAGGCTCGCCGCGAGCCGTTCGAGCATCCGCTCCCGCGACCGTGCCTGGGCGATGCGATCGGGCCGCCCGCCTCGTGAGAGGGGCACGTAGAGCACGGTGCGATCCGCGAGTCGCTCGCGAACAAGGTCGAGTTCCCCGGCTGCCCCGGCGGCGTCGCCGGCGAGCAGCGCCGCGAAGAGCCTCCCGACACTGCCCCGCCCATCCGTGCGGACGCGACGGCGGCGGCCGATGTGCCGGTGCGCGGCGAGCGCCCAGAGCGTCTCGGTCGCCTGCACGGCGGCATCGATGAGTCGCTCGGCCGCGAGATCCCGCTGCCAGCGCACGCGGTCGAACTCCGTCGGCGACATTCCCGGCGACGGCTCCTGATCGCGTCCCGCGACGACTCCCGCGGCCCGGGTGAGGATCCTGCGCACGTGGCGCAACGACCGCAGCCAGCCCGCGACGGCGTCACGCTCCTCGGCGCTCGGCCGCGATCCCGCAGCGACATCCGCGGCACACCACGAGGTGACCGCGCGATTGACGAGCCGACAGACGCCCGAGACGAGCTCCGCGGCATCCTGCAGCTGCGCCGCGCCCCCGGTCGATTCCCCACCCGGCGCATCGACGTCGATCATGCCGCTGTCGATCCCGTCGTCCGTCGAGTCCCGCCACACCATCGACTCGTACGCGGCCGCCACGCGCTCCTCGCCGCTCGCCGCATCCTCGTCGGGATCGTCGGTGTCACGATCGACCGGTTCCTCCCGGCGCGGTCCGGCAGGTCGTCCTGCCGCGATGGTCTCCACCAGCTCGACGGCACCGCCGACGTTCGCCTCGACCAATTCGAGAAATCGTCGAACCCTCGTGCGGCCGCCCGGTGATGCGTCGACGAGCGCCTGCTCCACCCAACGGGTGGCGACCGACAGCCACACCGGACCGGTCCGTTCGAGCGCCGCCCCCTCGAGGAGCGACGCCCAGTGCACGATCAGGCCACTCGCCCCCTCGAGGTCGCGCTCGCGCACGAGCGCATCGGCGGCCTCCGCATGCGTGCGGGGCGACGAGAAGCGGGCCACCTCCTGCCGCCAGAACGTCGCCGTGGGGGGCGTTCGTGACTCGCGGCGGCGCGTCAGGGCGGCCACGACCTCCCGTGCCGACGCGGCGATCTCCTCGCCCGAGAGGTGCGGCACACCGGAGACCGTCGTCGTCGCGAACCGGTCCCACCAGCCCCCGAGCCGCGTGAGCGCCGCCTCGGCCCGGGCCGCGACGTCCGCGAGGCCGGCCAGTTCGGCGCTCCGCCACACGGCGGCGTATCCATCGAGGATCGACTCCGTCGTCGCGACAAGATCCTCCACACGCGGATCGGGCAGGCTCTCGCCCCCCGGTTCATGGAGCGGAAACTGCCCCGACATGCCGAGGATGTTCCACGGGTCCACGGTCGCGCCGCAGTCCACCGCGCGCAGCACGAGCGCCGCAGCCGCGTCGAGGTCGTCGAGCGTCTGCGTCCCGGTCGACGCACCGCGGCGGAGCACGCGTCGTGCGGCGACGACGCGGCTCGTGATTCTCGAGAGCATGCGCGCCGAGGCGGCCGGGACGGCCCCGGCGAGTCGCTCCGCCGCCTCGGCGCGTCCCAGCCGGGCGAAGACCGACGCGAGCGCCACGTGCTCCACCTGTCTGGCCCGACGGCCGGCGAGCACCGCATTGATGTGGCGTCGCACGCCGCCGAACGGCTGCCGCATGCGCTTCGCCTCGTCGTCGAGACGGAGTCGATGGTCACGCGGAAGCGTCGTGAGCAGCCAGCGGTAGAACTCGTCGCGATAGCCCGCGATGCGCGGCAGGAGTTCGGCGAGCGGAAGCGCGGCCTGAAACGATCCCGGGCCGTGCCCCGAGAGGCCCGCCGCCATCAGGATCACGCCGGCGAGCACGGCGGCCGACTCCCAGCGCCGCTCGGCATCGAGCCCTGACGGCACCGCTTCCCCGACCGCGGCCGCCTCGGACCAGGAAAGAATCCCGTCCAGCGTGACCTGCTGCACGACCATGCGGCGGTAGAAGCCCGCCTCGTCGATGCGTGCCGGATCCCAGAGACCGAAGAGGTAGTTGGGCCGACTCGCCGCGGGATGGAGGAAGTCGAACGCGCGGGGGTCGATCGCGAGCTCCTCGAGCAGGGCCGGATCGAAATCGGCCTGCTTGAGCAGGCTCTCCGGTGCGCGGGCCAGGATGTCGATGGCCGTCCGCACGATGTCGGCGTAGCGACCGTGCGCCGCGCCGCACCCGGCGAGGTGGAGCGGGATCGGTCTCACGCGTTCGTGTGCGTAGGGCTCCGACAGCCGCCCGTTCTCGAGCACCGCCACCGGCCTCCACCCGACGTAATCGTTGAGCCTCGCGATCACCCGGCGCGACATGTCCTCCGGGTCGTCCCCCTCGGCACGGCTGCGTTCGGCGAGCAGCGCCTGGGCCATCGCCATGACGAGGTACGGACGCTCGATGGCTCCTGCCGGCTGGTGCTCGAGGAGATCGGCGTGAAACCGGCGGTAGGAGGGGAGCAGATGCTCGAAGACGCCCTTCAGGACGGCCCGGGCCTGCGTGGCCTCGCGAAACGCGGGGGACTCACGTTCCAGTTCGGCAAGCCGCCCCCACAGTCTCGCGGCGACGCGGTCGGCCGCGTCGCCGACCTCGGTGACCAGGGGTGCGGCCGGCTCGACGTCCGCGTACAGCGCGTTCATCGCCCGCCACGCGGCCGGGTCGAACGCCCCGGACGAGAAATTGAGATACCCGAGAAGGATCGCGGCTGGGTCGTTCACGTCGTTGACGCCGTCGTCTGCCTTTCGCGGAATACGACCCGCGTCTCCGACCCGGAAC
>Ga0169931_10010510_pt1 | contig 13187 bp, 8 predicted proteins | sample Kivu_15m_20L_FD_129675 | JGI IMG/M metagenome (GOLD analysis project Ga0169931, IMG submission 129675) | Freshwater microbial communities from Lake Kivu, Western Province, Rwanda to study Microbial Dark Matter (Phase II) - Kivu_15m_20L... | ecosystem: Environmental > Aquatic > Freshwater > Lake ...
GAGTCTGATTGTTGACCGCAGGAAATCTTGACTTACGCCACCTTCGAGCGAGACTCGCTTTCTGATCGCGATCACGACATTGCTCTCTTCGTCGAGGTCATCGTCGTTGTATTCGCCGGTGTCGTTCAGGTCGAACGGGATGGCCTTGGCAATATCTTACACTTTATTGAATTGCGTGCACATTGTCTCGGGGTCAAGTTCGGCTGGGCAGATCGCCTCCAATGAAAAGACCTCGAAAAATGGCCCCGGACCAATCGGAAACACAATGAATTCTGCCCCGTAGAGATCGCAGTCGATCCGTCTGAAGTTTTCTTCTTCGTTTTCGTAGACCTCATCTAAAAGATCGAAGTTTGATTCATGATGTTCGAAGAATGTGTGATTATCCGATTGCACGCTTTCAAGCAGTTGTTGGCCACGCATCTTCATATGACTTTGAAACTTGTAGTTACGCACTTTGGAGACATCCAACCGAAACTGCAAGAGTGAGTGAAACGAAACGTGTCTGCAGAACGAATGACCCCAAAAATGGTGTTTCGGAATCAAGTGACTTAATTTAAAATGCCGATTTACAATTCAGGAATGCTGGGGTTGTGAGTAAATTGGTAACTAAGCCATTTTTGATCTTTGGCGTTACCCATGTGGGGGCAAAGGTAATGTTTTCGCATGGCAGGTCGAGCCGGCGCCTAAGGTTCCTGCAGAGCGTCATCGGGGTTCATAGGCGCTTCAAGAACGCAGGCTACTAAAGCAGGGCATGATTTTTTAATGATTTCTTCGTATTGTTCAGTTGCTTGCTTCACTACGTGCCAAACCGCACCAACGCTCACGCCGTTGCCGAGTTGTTTATAAGTCATTGCGTCTGCTTGATCGCCAAAGTCATACCAATCTGGTAAGCCTTGAAGTCTGGCAGCTTCGCGTGGTGAAAGTCGTCGTCTTTTTGCGCCGATAATCGAAGTTTGAGTTATTGCGACGAGTGCAGGAACATACGTTGCTCGCTTGGCTCTGATGCCAGAGGGTCTGAAATGCATAATTGTGTCCCACAAACTTGGTGAGTCCTGAGCTTGCCACTCAAACTTACGCCTCGATGCCGGAAACTTTTCACTATAGAACTGCCACTTCTCAGCCCATGTGTCAATGAATTCGCGATGGCCCGTGTAAAACGCAGAATTCTTTCGGAGGAAGTCCGCTTTCCAATCAGGAGTCTCTTTTGGGATCTTTAGTTCTGAAGTTAAACACCAATTATCACCCCACAGTGGAAAGCCGGGGAGTCGGCGCCCTTGCCTAAGGTCCCACATGTTGACAACAAAGTCATTCCAAGCATTTAACCAATGAAGTTCAGTATCAGTAAGTGAGTATTTATTCACCTCACTATTGTCTTCAAGGAGGAGGTCTGACTCAAGGTCCCAGGTATTTGGATCCCAGCCGGCAACTGGTGTATTTGACACAACCGGATGGTCTAAAGAGAGTTCATTTTCCAGCATTTGATCATCACGGACGGCAACAGTGAATACGCGCTCCCTAATCTGCGGGCGACCGCCACGATCAGGGGGTAATAAGTGAGGTGAGAAAACTGCTGGAGTTTCACAGACACGATATTTTTGCTCTCTGAGAGTTTCAACTATCACTTGCCATTCATGCACGTGTCGTGGGCCGGCTATGTTCCGTACGTTTTCTAAAATAACTAATGCTGGACGTCGCTCTCTGATGATTTTTAATATGTTCCAATAAAGAGTTCCACGCGTTTCTTCCATTCCTCGCTGTGCACCAGATTTTGAAAATGGTTGACACGGAAATCCAGCTGCAAGAACATCATGATTTGGCACAGTTACGGATGAGTCATTCACGTGCTCGGTTATATCGCCAAGCGGGTCCAGACCCCAATTACGTTCGTAAACTGCTGCAGCCTTAGGATCAATTTCGACTGCGTAGACACACTTACCCCCAAGTGCGTGTAGGGCCGCATGGAAACCGCCAATCCCAGCGAACAGGTCTACGAATTTAAACGACATGTAATAAACCTAGATGATGGGTTGCTCGGGGTTTAGCACAAACCTTAGAGTTTGGACCAGCTTTTAGTGAAAAGTTGGGTGTTGACGGCGAGTGGTTGGCAGCAGCGACAAGACTTTGACATTTGCAAATCTGTTGAATCCAAAGTTTTTAGGATCGTTCAAAATGGAAGACTATTACTCGCCGGTCATTGCCATTTAGGTCAAGACTTCGTTCGTAGCGATATGGGTTAGCCGCGAGTCGGTACTTGCCTCGATAGGTTACAGACGTTCCACTCGCTTCAAATAGATGGATCGGTGCGTTCGAAACTTGAGTTTTTAGCAGTGATTTGTTTGCGCGTGTGTCTACTTGCTGGTCACCGACGGGACCCTGACCCGTGTAGTGATAATCGCCATTACTTTGCTCTCGCTCCCATTTGTCGTAGCCAAATTTTGCCGCTTTGCCCGGATTCGCAAAAACTAATACCGCTTTGCCATCTAAGCATGATGTAATTCCCCATTGGCGGGCACCACCGACTTTTGCATGAAGGGCAACTCTTTTTAGCGTTTCGCCAGTTTTTATGGGCCAATCACTCAAGTCATTTGGCTCTTTTACTATCACTAAACATGAATAAAGTTAATCATAAGCGGACCTTTTTTACGCAATTCATCTAGCGACAGTTCGGCTGTTGTCTGAAGATCACTTTGATACTTGAGGGCGTAGATGTTTTCCGGCAAAGGATTTGGGATTTTAGGGATATTAGCAACGTCGTACCACTTAAGGGCAATTTTGGCGCTTTCAGCGTTAAATTTCACTGAGTCCTGTAAGCGCCAGTCTACACCCAATGTTCTGACTGACTTGCTGATTAATGATTGGCGACTCTCGTCGCTTGTCAACCTAGGAAGGATATCTTCTATTAGGTCTACACACGAAACACCATCTTCGTCTTGATTTAAAATTAGAGATGCGATGAAAACTTGGAGCCCTGAGACAACTGAAATTTGTTGGTGCGCAAAAGAATGTCGCCGAATACCAGTCGTTGTTTTAACCTCGATTCTTTCGGCTGACTTCGCAAAGTCGTAAATGTCATTTGGGGTCGAATGCCAAGACAGGACAGATATAGTCGGGTCTGTTGACTGGGATATGACGAACAACTCACCCCAAAGACCTTGGACACTTTTGTTATTGATTTGGGTCAATGACCGGAAAAGATTTATTAAGTTCTGGATGAATTTGTTTATCTCGACTGGTCTATTTACATCTAAGCCAAGCAAAACCATTGACGTGAAGTCTAAAAAAGCATTTAATAGCCAAACGGTGGAACTTTTGCATTCGATAATCGAAACACGCTCAATTTTGGTTTGATCATTGGTTTTAATTTGAACTTCAAGGTCAAACTGCACTTTGATATGTTCAAGTTCGATATCAAAAAGATCTGCCTTTGTGGCACTTGGTGCAACCAGGGCGAGGCAACCCTCCTTTAATGCAAGTCTTGCCCACGGGTAACCCGGTATTGGTTGTGCCACATAAAACTCTTGCATGTCGTCCTCTATCAAATTTGAATAGAGATCGTTTAGTAGAACTTTCACAGAGTTACTCATCTTGGAGGATCCATCCCTCGGCCCAATCTTTTAACGTTGACGGCAGCCAAACCGCTAAATAAACGACATTTTCTTCACTAATGTTTTTGTCATTATCGCCATGATCCAAAAAGTGTATTTGAACAGTGATGTTTGACGTACGGGCACGTTGATCTCCGACATAATCAGCATTGAAACCTTGCTGGAGGTCGACTTTGTCATTAGTTGTTTTTCGACGTCTTCGTGCTGGTGCATACCCCTTAGCTATATGAATAACATCTACAGTTTGGAACACGCCTTTTTCTGAAAATTCATTGATTGTCTCACGCAAGATATCGAAATCGTCCTCATCTCTGGAGTCGACTTTGAAGTCACATAACAGTTTGTACAGATCCGAAACGCCATAACTCGCTTGATGATGCTCGGTCTCTGGACTGCTGCCAATAATAGATCTATCGGCGATCGAAAATTTTGGTTTTGGTGAAATATCAGCGAATAAACCCTCACCATCAAAAAAGTCTTTGACTACTCTAAGGTTTTCGGCTTTGTTATCTGCATTGTCACTCCAGTACTTTTGTTGAACCCAGCCCCCAGGTGCATTAAATCGCTTCACCGCCAGTTTTATTGCACCTCGTCTACAAGCTTTGGCACTTCTATCCATTCTGAATTTTAGTTTCCAATTTTTTAGGACAAGGTTTTCCTGATCGTATTTGGTCAAATAAAGTCTTAAGGTTTCTTCGTGCTCAACATATTTGGAAAATAAATTTTGAACTTCTTCGCTTAGCCACACTCGAATTTGGTCGTATCGATCAGCGCAGTAACCAAAAAATCGACCACGTTGCTGAACAGTATCAAGTTGCCCTTGTCCTGCTTTACGAAGCATGTGGGTCACTGTCAGTTGTGGGATTGTGAAGCCCACACCAAGCATTTCACCACCGTTAATTATGTTGTAATTGCTCAGATTAAACGATGGGTCCCTTACGCCGCCATCTTTTTTGTTCCCGTCAACTAGCCAAATTATGAGAGTACTAAGGACACTCTTTATTGGTGACCCTAAAAGTTCAACAAGCTCTTTGAGAGGGGCATTGACCGTTTGTTGAATGTCGTCGTAAGCGGGTCTAAATATCTTATTAATCAATTGAATTTTATCTGGATCATTATCCTGCTGATTGAGCACCCCGAGCCATGAAGTTTTTAAAGAACTGAGCCAATCGTTGAATATTTTGTGAGTTGCAACAGCCGCATTGGAGTGAACGAGCATCGAAAACTGTTTAAAATTATTTTGATTACTTACTTGATTAATGTAAAAATCGTTCGCTGCAATCAGCAGAAAGGTTGCTAAGGCATTTAATAAAGTTGTGGGTGGAGGATCTTGTTGGCTGGCAGCCAATGCCGATTGCTGCTCCAGAATTGGGATGTTGCGAATATTTTGTGCTTTGGGTGGATCAATAAAAAAGCGCCTGCCACCGGCGTAAAGACTGCCGGTGCCTAATAAACGAACGAACTCTGGTCTGAACTCATCGTCGAGTGTGCACAGCAAATTTGCCTGAGGGGTTGCCGTGTATTGAAGAAGAGTATGGTTTGAAAAGTAACTTCGTAGTTCACGCATAAGCGAGTAAATTTTTGAGTGATCGTTTGCTTTCCCAATGTCAGGTGTTGACATGTGGCACTCATCATCAATAATTAGCGCAGATATTCCAGCGAGTCCCGGGGCGCCCAGACCATGCAATATTGAGTTTAAGTTCCTTAAGTGAAAGGAACTTTTCATTACGGCGATAAGCGGGGTTGGGCCAACTTGTGATTTCCCTTGAATTACGTTCGAAGAATGCGTAGCCAATAGATTCTGGATTCGGTCCACGTCAGGTCTGACAGCGTTAAGTTTCGGATTTTCAGAGAACAGCCATCGATTGACGACATCTAATTCGCCAAGGCTTAAATCTTTCTTCAAACGCTTTACTGTTTGGTCCAATAAAATTGTGCCAGTTCCGCCAATTATGATGACACAGTTAAAGTTATTATCTCTGGCGAGGGCAGTGACTGCGGTGAAAGAAGATGTCTTACCGCTTTGAACGTAGCCAAGAACTAAGCCCGCATTAGTTCGGCTTTGCAAACCGGGTTCTAGTGGTCTGACACACGCACTCAGAATTCGCGGCGATTCTACACTCAAGCGTGCGGCTTGATCCGTCGGTAATGCTGCAATGTATCGATTGAACTCTAATCCCAATATTGGGTTCCAAACTGATAATTGACCATCGACGGGCAGGTTATTAGTCGCTGCGTTATTTATTGGGATTATCTGCTCGTTCATTTTATCTTTCTCCAATGACTATTCAGCGTCCTCGTTATTCCAAACAAGACGTTTTAAAAATTCGTCCAGATTTGATCTAACGTAACTTGGGAAAACAGCACCAGCTTTACGGGCAGCAATTTCTGCAAGACCAAGCGCTGATGCAAAAAACAATAGGAAGCGCTGTATTTCTGAATCGTCACGCCAGAATCTTGCAACAAACGGGTGTTTCAAACCAAGAGTGATAAACATTTGCCTCGGCTTTTTTTCGTCGTCGTCGGGCTCAAGTTCCTCAATAGACACGAACTCATTATCGCCGTTTCGGTTGCCAATCTGTAAGTTAATGATCCATGGCATACCATCAATCTCTAAATTTATACAAGGTTGACGAAATAATCCCTCAGAGTTAACTTGATCATGAGTTATATCTGTTGACTCAGGGCTTTTCGGCATTGGGTAAGGTGAAGAAGTTGTAGGTGGGACCGGATGTACAAGGATCTCTTCCGTCGGGGGAGTAAGAATCTTTGAAATATTGAGTATTTGCACCGACTGAGAAATCGTTGGCTTTCGATAGTCCTTGGCCTGACGCAAGATTTCTCGCGCTTCTTTTTTTAGTTCAGTAATTATTTCGTCAAGTGATGATTCGGTATCTTGAAACTTGAAATCTTGTTTGTCGAGAGTTGGCTCGTACTCATTCATATTCAGTTCAACGCAAAGGCGACCCGTTTCAAAACTGTTTCCCGCGCCGAATAATTGTTCAGGTCGGTGATTTGGTTCGACATTTCCTTTGATTAGGCGATTTCGCCAAAACAAGTTGAGAGCCGTGTATGAACGCTTCATTTCTTTTAGTAAGAAGACCCGACCTTTGATCAGTCGCCCGTCCGGCATGTTGAGAGTTACAAATTTCTCCCAAAGTTGATTGGCTGCTTGGCTATCCCAAGTTGGGGGTGCGTAGAGAATCTCTGGTTCTTTTTCAGATAGTTTTTCGTTATTCCAGAAAATTTCGACTTCGCCACTACGCAAAAACTCCCGATAAATATTTGGTAAAAATGTTTTTATTTTGCCAATTGTTTTACCACCACGCGGCGGATGGATCAAATTGTTTAAGGTAAGAACTGTGTAGTGGTCTTTCGAGTTAACTGTTTTTAGAGAAGGCTTAAGTTCTTTCAAATTTTGATCGATTATTTTCTTTGTTGACCATTTGACTGTTCTTTCGACGTCCTCATCAATTGCTTTGGTGCGCACATTCCATTCTCTGGCAAACCAGCATGCAGCGGCTTTCATACCGACGCCGTATCTACTTATATAGTCAAGATCGTCGGGCGGTGTAGCAAGAGCGAATGCTTTGTCAAAACGATGTTCAGAAATCCCAGCAGCGTTATCACGGATACTTAACTTGTCTAAGTCATCGTCGTAGTCAATAAATATCTTGAGAACAAAATTAGACCCATTTAATTCACGTAACTTAATCTTATTCTGCTCATAACTGGAGATTGAGTTGTCTAGAAACTCGCCTAACGCCAACCAGTGTCGATAATTGAAACTCGAAAACATCCCGTACACGAACGCAGTCGGTCTGATATCAACCATTCACTCGGCCTTTCTGACGCGACATTATTTAGTAAGGACTCCGAGGAGGCTAGTTCTATATTTATCCGATTTCAAAATGTTGGTCACTTTTAGTAAACTCATTGGCACCATTTTTGCCTATAAGTACGGTCGATCTAAATCGATCGTCTGTTTAGGACCCATAAAGGGGATATTTCAACAGCGTTGAATACTTAGTCCGAATTTTTCCTCTGGGCTTAGGGTATTTATTGTCTTACAAATACGAATCAGCCGTGTTCCAAACCACACAGTGAGTTAAGCTTTGTAACACCAATGTAATAACCTTGCCACATCTTACGAATCTATGCAAAAATCACGAAGTAATTGGTTCTCCGTTACCTGATATGAATCGTCGTGAATGGAAAGGTCGATTCTCGACAAATCTTGACGACGCACGTGTGGGCGGACTATCCAAGGTCTACAAGGCGATTGACCTGCAGTCAAGCCCGCCGAGAGAAGTTGCGGTCAAAGTTCTCGAAGGAAACATAGACACTGATCCAATCGTTCGAACCTTATTCGACAGAGAGGTAGATTCTCTTTTAACTCTTGAACACCCCAACATTGTGCAACTGATTGACGCGGATGTTGAGGGCGGTCAGTTCTTCGTGGTTCTGGAGTGGATTGAGAATGACCTTAAGAAGGCAATTTACAAGGTGGGAAGTTTTCCTTGGGAAGATTTTTTCAAATATATAGGGTTACCTGTCCTATCAGCACTTGCGTTTGCTCACGAGCGAAAGGTTATTCATCGTGATGTTAAACCGGCAAATGTACTCCTAACTCGAGACGGTGTCCCAAAGTTGGCAGATTTTGGAATTGCAAAAATTAAGAACAACTTGACAGAGTCATCGGCGACAACAATTGACTTCCTATCTCGACCATTTTCTCCACCCGAGCTTGACACAACGTTTTCGAGAGATGTATTTGGTTTTGGAGTACTAACGCTTGCAGCAATAAGTGGTTTAGAAATGAAAGACTATCCGGATATTGAGGCGGCTCTTGGAAGTGTGGATTTGCCTAACGAACTTCATGACCTTCTTCGAAATTGTGTAAGTTTGGGTCCCAATAATCGGCCGACTGACGCTGTCGTTTTACTTGACAAAATTGAATCTTTTCTTTCATCTCGAAAGAAAAAGAGGCAAGGAAGTTATCGGATTTATTTGTCATTAGATCCAGGTTTGACCAACAAAGTCCCGGAAATGTTGGGTTTGCATTCGGATCAGATTCGAACGCGAGTTGTTCGGGATCTCAACGTGATTTGCATGGTTCGAGATAAGGATTCACAGATTGAATCCGGGAAATTAAATGATCGAACAGTTTTTCTTACCGGAGAAAAATACGGTTATCAGGCAACATTTGCAATGCGACCTGGAATGTTGCCGGCACTACGAATTGAGCTCATTACTTCACCAACAAATGAGCAGCGCGAACGAGCGTTCAATTTGGATGTTTCAGTGAGCAATCTCCAGTTTAGTTTTGAGCCACCTTTGAGCTCAGTCCAGGCCGATGCTGGGTTCAGGACGATTGTCGAGGAGTTGGATGAAAAGAACTCACGTTGGAGAGAGAAAAACGAACAGCAAGAGGATGTACGGCTGTTAAATCAATGGAAGCAACAGATTGAAGCACGACAGTCTTTCGAGCGCATGAAGCAAAGACCAATAAGGTATTTATCCTTCAAAGCCGCCGGCAATCGCATAGCGTTCGAGATCGAAGAAGACACCTCATCGGTATCGATAGGTGAATTTCGAACGGTTGAACTTGCAAATAATCGCACGTCAGTCGCCGGTGAGGTAGAAATCGTTCAAGATGGTCAAATTTCAGTCTGGTTTTCTAAGCCACCTCAGTTATTGCCCGATCGTGGTCGACTCTTGATAGATATTCAAGCCGCGGAGATAAAGTTACAACGGGAACGAAAAGCCGTTAACGCTTTGATTAACCACCGTGCTGCACTTTTAAATCAAAACCTGCGGGATGTTGTAATTGACCCAACAAGTCAGAGCGAACCTGACGAAGTGGTGGTAAATGAATGGTTGACCGAGGGGTTAGACGAAGACAAGCAGAAACTCGTCAAAGCAGCGCTCGGCAGTCGGGGGATGTTCGTGGTAGAGGGGCCGCCAGGTACGGGGAAAACTACATTCATCGCTGAACTGGTCGCCCAAACATTAAAACGTAAGCCGGATTCAAAGATTTTGATTTCATCTCAAACAAATATCGCCCTCGACAATGCGCTTGAGCGAATTAGTAAGTCAGTACCAAAATCTCAAATTATTCGTTTCGCCGACCGAGAAGCGTCGAAGGTGAGTGAAACGGCTCAAAAATTTTTGTTGCGTAGGCAAGTCAATACATGGTGCGACCGAACTCTTGAAAAGACTCGAAAAAGTTTCATGGCGTGGGCAGGGGCGCGTGGTTTAAAAGTGGGGGAAATTGAACAAGCATGGGTTTTAAAGGAGTGGGCTCATTCAAAACAAAGTCGCAATTCGATTGAATCCCAATTAACGAAGTTGCGAGGCGAAAAGAGAAATCTTGAAGAACAAAAAGCTGTCCGTCCTGATGATATTAAAAAAATTGATGTGCAAATAAAGGCGGTTAATCGAAGTTTAAGAACGCTCAAAAGCCGCGAAGAAATAGTATTAGCAAGGCTTCAGAGCTTATTCAATAAGAATGCTGAGGAAATTGTAAAACTTAGCCAAGGAGAACTGATTGCAAAGGCGCAACCAATTTTCCAATCTCTGGGAGATGATGTTTCATACGTTGAAACCGTAAGTGAATGGATTACAAGACTGGAGTCAAAAAGTTCACAGTTTGAAGACGCAGTTTTTGACTTTGCACGTGTAATGGGTGGAACTTGCATTGGCATTGCTGGTGTTAAATCAACTGATCACGCCAAATTTGACCTCTGCATTGTTGATGAAGCATCCAAGGCGACCGCAACTGAAACCTTGGTGCCGTTGATCAGAGCAAAAAGGTGGGTGCTGGTTGGTGATCACAGACAATTGCCACCATTTCAAGAAGAGGCACTTTCAAATCACTCAATTCGCTCTGACTTTAACCTTGACGATGCAGAATTGGGTCGAACGCTTTTTGATCGTATGAAGGATGGGCTGCCGGAACATAGCAAAGGGAGACTGACCACCCAACGGAGAATGACTAAATCGATTGGCAACCTAATTTCAGAATGTTTCTACGATGGCGAGCTAATTTCAAAAGGGCCCGATGCGCTGCCTTCAATTCTTCAAGTACTACCGTTTCCTATAACGTGGTGGTCAACAAGCAAAATGTCAAACCGACATGAAACTCGTAAGGGCAAGCAATCACCAAGTTTTACAAACAGCGCTGAGTCTCAAGTTGTCAAAAAACTACTTAAGCGTCTTGAATTCTGTTATCAAACAAATCAAATTAGCATCCCTTTAGAAATAGCAATACTCGCACCGTATAGTGCACAAGTGCTGGAATTGCGACGCCAAGTTGCGTCGGAAATTCCAAAATTACCGAATTGTCAAATTCAAGTAGATTCAGTTGATGCGGTGCAGGGTCGTGAGGCCGACCTCGTCATATTCTCAACCGTTAGGTCAAACCCAAACTCAAGTGTGGGGTTTTTAAATTCTGATAAGAGAGCGAACGTTGCATTGTCTCGCGCCCGTCGTGGGTTAATACTGGTTGGCGATTTTGAGTTTATGGCGCAGTCGACGTCGCCGTTCCAATCGGTGGCAAATTTTATCATTAAGAATCCTGTTTCAGCCGTCGTAGAGGACGCCACATGACCACTTCTACTTTAAGGCTGAGTGAAAGATATGCGGAGTACTATCCCGGCTACAAGTTACTCAGTTGCGAAGGCGCGACACTGCCTTTATTCAAAGTAGTTTTTAAAGCTCTTGTTAGGAGAGGCACAAGTTTCTCGCCAATTGAAGAATTCTTGTTACGGGCGATTGGTTTAGGTCTGCGTTCAATTCAAGAACTTTCTCTAATGCTTGGTGTTGACGAGAAAATCATTGGCAACTGTTTGACAGGCATGTGGCAGCGCGATCTCATTGACTCGCCGTTATACGACGGGGTAAGAGGGTTTCGACTAACGACTCAAGGTCAACTCGCAGTTGTGGAATTGAGTGAGATGGTCTCGAGCGAAGAGGACTTAACCCTCTTTTACGACAGAGTGTTATTGGCTCCTCAAGCGATAAATCCGTCGGCAGTGATTTTTGGAGACTTGGATGGAATTTCAGAAATACGAAAAATTAGAGATCGCAAGAAAAAGAAAGTTGAGTTGGGTGATCTTAAACTTGACCAGATTAATCGGACGCTTGAGATGGTGGAGAGTACGCAAGACACCGAGATTCTGAATATCAGACAGATTGTTTCACAGACCAATGTAAGCATGCGTTGCGACCTTCTAATCTTTGAGTCCTTGGATGCGATACACCACCGTGTGGAAATCGCAGTGGATGAACGAATTCATCCGGAATACGGAAGAATTATTGAAGAAATAGGAATTGAAAAATATTTGGGAATCAAGTTCGAAAGGCCTGTCGTTGAAACGCCAAGCGAGTATTTACAGCTGAAAGTATTACAAGAGAAGATCCAAATTAGGGCTGAGCCCACTAATCGTGAGCGGTATGTACAGTTGCCAGGTCCGGCATTATTGAGTGATACACCCGCAGATGAACGAGTAGTTGATGCCGCCACAGGCCGTCCAATGGATGTTGAAAAAGTCGCACATCGGATCCTTGACACTTTTGAACATCCTGAATTTCTCGAAGAAGCAACGAGGAGGGCTTCGCAAAGACTCTTAATTATTTCGCCTTGGGTAAAGAGTAATGTTGTGAACAGAAACTTTTGTCGTGCACTTGAGTCGCTTGCGAAAAAGAAAGTTTTAATACACATTGGATATGGTTTAGTAGACAAATTCAACCCGGAAGAGAAAAACAGTCAACTAGCAGTCGAGGCTTTACAAAAACTTTCGGTCGATTTCCCTAATGTGTTCGTAGCATTCTTAGGGAATACTCACGCCAAATTATTGCTTTGGGACAACAATTACATTACAACAAGTTTTAATTGGCTTTCATTTGTGGGCGACCAGAGTCGCACATACCGTCAAGAGATGGGTACATTATTGCGAAACTCGCCACAGGTCGAAGATGCGTGGCGCGAGAACGCGAAATGGATCGAACAAAGAGCCAATAAAGTTGCATTAAACCGAGTTAAGTAATTAGTCATTTGTTGTGGCTACGCGGCGGGCGCGCTTGCGAGTTTTTGTGCGGGTTTTCATTTCTGCAGTGACAAACTCGTTGAATTCTTTGCTGTGATGTGGTTCGAGTTCGTCTTTATCGAGCCACGTAGTTGTTTTTTCACTTCGATTCCAAGTCAGTTGGCCGGTGATGCCACTTGCGACACCACAAATAGATGCCAGGTGCGCAATCGAGATATCTCTTTCCCATTTGCTGACGTTTTCACGCGACTGCAACTCTGATTGAAGCTCAGAGAGATCTCCGAATTCGGCTTCTCTTTTTGATACTTTTTCGCACAACGCTGAGAATTTGTCACTGAACATTTGAAGGCCGGGGTCGATCTCGGCGATCTCGAGGTCTAAGTACTTTGGTGTCAATCTTCCACTGACTTCTGTTTCACTGCACGTGTATTTGGCAACGAGCTCTGGATATTTCGCTGCAAATCCTGCCTCATCAAAGGTTGTCTCGGTGTAATACTCAATATAAAAAAGGTCTTCTAGAACCGCTTGATCA
>Ga0169931_10010511_pt1 | contig 13187 bp, 9 predicted proteins | sample Kivu_15m_20L_FD_129675 | JGI IMG/M metagenome (GOLD analysis project Ga0169931, IMG submission 129675) | Freshwater microbial communities from Lake Kivu, Western Province, Rwanda to study Microbial Dark Matter (Phase II) - Kivu_15m_20L... | ecosystem: Environmental > Aquatic > Freshwater > Lake ...
CTTCGTGTACGACGACAACGCTGCTGCCAAGGCTGCGCTGGACGCGGGCCAGATCGACGCCATCGTGCTCGACCTTCCCACCGCCTTCTACGTGTCGGCGGTCGAGATCGAGGGGAGTTCGGTTGTGGGGCAGTTCCCCGCCTCGGCCGGCGGCACCACCGACAGTTTCGGCATGCTCATGGCCAAGGACAACCCGATCAAGGAGTGCGTCGATGCCGCTCTCGCCGAACTGACGGCCAGTGGTGAACTCGAGGCGATCACCCAGGAGTGGATGTCGAACTTCACCGGGGCTCCCGTCATTCCCGTTGGGTGAGCGATACCACCGCAACCCGACGCAAGGCGTTCGAGCGTCGCCAACGACGGCGCTCGAACGCCATTGCAGCGCTGAGCACGCTGGTCGTGGGCGTTGCCCTGGCGGTGCTGGTGCCACGGACCCCAGGATGGGACCGGGTCCGGGAGTCCTTCTTCGACACGGAGATCCTGGGTGACTCGCTCCCCCGCCTGGTGCGCGCCTTCTGGCTGAACCTCCAGATCCTGTTGTGGGCGACACCCTCGGTGCTGCTCCTGTCGATGATCATCGCCCTGGCCCGCAAGAGCCGTGCGCCGGCCTTCCTGCCCGCACGCCTGTTGGGTACGGCCTTCACCGATGTGTTCCGCGGGATCCCCACCATTCTGGTGATCTTCCTGATCGGCTTCGGGGTTCCTGGTGCCCTCCAGATGGACCGCCCCTGGAACAGTCCCCTTCTGTGGGGCACGGTGGCCCTCGTCGTGTCGTACTCGGCCTACGTCGCCGAGATCATCCGGTCGGGCATCGAGTCGGTACCCGAGCAGCAGCGGGCAGCTGCTCGCTCGTTGGGCATGACGACGGGACAGACCATGCGCTCGGTCGTGCTGCCCCAGGCGTTCCGGGGCATCGTGCCGCCGATGCTGAACAGTTTCATCAGCCTGCAGAAGGACGTCGCCCTCGTGGGCCTGCTGGGGCCTGTTGAGGTGCTGAGGCGCTCACAGATCGACACCGCTCGTACCTTCAACTTCACGCCCTACGTCGGGGCGGCACTCATCTTCCTCGTGGCGACCATCCCGATGACCCGCCTGGCCGACTGGTTGATGGCCCGCCAGGTTCGCAGAACCAGCGGAACCCTGGTCGGATGAGCGAACCGTCCGTCCTCAGCCTGCGGGGTATCACCAAGTCGTTCGGTGAGCACCGTGTGCTCCACGAGATCGACCTCGACGTGACGCGTCGCGAGGTCATCTCCTTCATCGGGGCCTCCGGCGCCGGCAAGAGCACCCTCCTGCGCTGCGTCAACCTGCTGGAACAGGTCGACGACGGGGAGATCATGCTCGAGGGGATGGACATCACGGGTCCCGGTGTCGACCCCGACCCGGTCCGGCGCCGCATCGGCATGGTGTTCCAGAGCTTTCATCTGTTCCGGCATCTCTCGTCGCTGGACAACGTGGCGCTGGCCCGGTCCAAGGTGCTCGGCGAACGCCGGCGCGAGGCGCGCGACCATGCCCGCCAGTTGCTCGAGCGCTTCGGCCTGGGCGACAAGACGAGCAGCTTCCCCGACCAACTGTCGGGCGGTCAGCAACAGCGAGTGGCCATCGCACGGGCCCTCGCCGTCGAGCCCGAGGTGCTGCTGCTCGACGAGATCACCTCGGCACTCGACCCCGAACTGGTGGGTGAGGTGCTCGACGTCGTGCGGGAACTGAAGCGCGACGGCCTGACCATGCTGCTCGCCACCCACGAGATGGGCTTCGCCCGCGAGATCAGCGATCGCGTGTGCTTCCTGCACGAGGGCCGCATCCTCGAGCAGGGTCCGCCCCGCCAGGTGCTCGAGAACCCGGTGGAGGAACGGACGCGGCAGTTCCTCCAGCGCGTCATCGACGTGCGACGAATGTGATTGCGCTCCGGGCCGGCGTCAGGAGGTCGAGCCCTCGGGCAGGGCGTAGTCGGCGAAGCGATCGCGCAGGGTCTTCTTGGAGAACTTGCCCACACTCGTCTTGGGCACCTCGTCGATGAAGACCACGTCGTCGGGCAACTGCCACTTCGCGACCCGAGGTGCGAGGTACCCCAACACGTCCTCCCGGGTGAGTTCCGCCCCGGCCTCCAGCACGACGCACGCCAGGGGACGCTCGGACCACCGCGGGTGCGGCACGCCGATGACCGCTGCCTCACGGATGCCGGGATGGGCCATGAGCTCGTTCTCCAACTCGACGGACGAGATCCACTCGCCCCCCGACTTGATGAGGTCCTTCGTGCGGTCGACCAGGCGGATACGGCCCCGCTCGTCCATGGTGGCGACGTCGCCCGTGCGCAGCCAACCGTCGGCCGTGAAGCTCTCCCCCGCTCGCTCGTCGTCGTAGTAGGTGGCGGCGATCCAACTGCCGTGGCACTGCAATTCGCCGCTGGTCTCGCCGTCCCAGGGCACCGGATCGGTGGTCCCCGGCTCGACGACGCGGCACTCGACCCCGAAGTTGATGCGTCCCACCGTGGCGCGCAACTCGGCCTGCTCCTCGTGAGGCAACGACGACTCGTCGGCGTCCAGTGTGCACACCGCAGCGATGGGACTGGTCTCGGTCATGCCCCAGGCCTGCAGGATGGGCAGCCCGAGTTGTTCCCGGTAGGCCTCCGACAGCGCCTTTGGCACGGCGGAACCACCGCAGGGAATGGCCCGCAGCGACGAGGTGTCGCGTCCCTTGAGCGCCGGGAGCACCTGCATCCAGATGGTCGGCACTCCCGCAGCCACCGTGACGCGCTCCGTCACGACCAGGTCGGCGATCGCCGGACCCGACAGGTCGGGGCCGGGCATGACCAGCGATGACCCTGCGGCGACGGCGGCGTGCGCCAGTCCCCAGGCGTTGGCGTGGAACATGGGCACCACGGGAAGGATCACGTCGGACTCGCGCGCACCCAGCGAGTCGACGGTCATGGCGCCCATCGTGTGCAGGAAGGTGCTCCGATGGCTGTAGACGACGCCCTTGGGGTTACCCGTCGTGCCGCTCGTGTAACACATGCTGGCGGCGCGGTGCTCGTCGTCGACACCGAACTCGACCGGCGCGGCCGCCGCGAGCAGTTCCTCGTAGTCGAGTAACGAATGCCCGGCCAGGTCGCCGGGCACCTCGCCCTTGCCGTCGTCCATGAGCACCAGGTGCCGCACGGTGGTGAACGTTCCCAGCAGCGGTGCCAGCAGACCCAGCAGCGACCGATCGACGAAGATCACCTCGTCCTCGGCATGGTTGACGATGTAGGTCAACTGCTCCGGGAACAGCCTGATGTTCAGCGTGTGCAGGACGCGACCAGTGCACGGGGCGGCGAAGTACAACTCGAGATGCCGGGCGGTGTTCCAGCCGAAGGTCGCCACGCGACCGTCGGCAGAGATACCGAGGTCGGCAAGCACACCGCCCAGGCGGCGCGTTCGCTCGGCCCATTCGCCGTAGGTGATCCGTTCCCGCCCGGCGCCCGTCGCCGTCACGATGGTCTTGTGACGGTGATAGCGCTCCGCCCGGTCGAACAGGTGGTCGATGGTCAACGGAACGTTCTGCATCAAGCCCTTCATGGCCGCACAGCATTTCATAGTGGTCCGACATCCCGGTGAAGGTCGTACTCTGGGCACATGCTCCGCGGACGAGAGGACGTCCTGTCGCTGATCAATCGCTGGCTCGAAGGGGTGGCCGGCGGGGCCGGTGGCGCCCTGCATCTGGAGGGTGCCGTCGGGGTGGGCAAGACAGCGCTGCTCGAATGGGCGGCACAGGGTGCGACCGAACGCTCCCTTCGTGTGCTGCGGGTCAACGGACATCCCGAGGAGCACACCACGGCATGGGCCGGTCTGAGCCAGCTCGTGGCCCCGCACCTGGCACAGCTCGCCGAGTTCGACGACCGGCCCCGCGACACCCTCATGCGGGCCATGCGCCTGGGTCAGTCGGGTCAGGTGGACGACGTCTCGGTGGGCATGTCGGTGCTGTTCCTGCTCACGTTCTCGGACGAACCGACCATCGTGGTGGTCGATGACCTCCAGTGGCTGGACGAGGCGTCGTCGCGGGTGCTGCGCTTCGTCTGCCGCCGGCTCCAGTCGACGGGGGTGGGCGTGCTCACCGCCCAACATCCCGGATCGGCCCCCGTCACGAACCCACCCATCTCCATCGAACCCCTGACGCACGACACCATGCGGGTGATCGCCCGCGATCGCGGTGCCGCCGCAGCCGTTGCCGAGGTGCTGGTCGAGCACGCCGGAGGCCTGCCGTTGGTGCTCAGTCAGATGGTCGACAGTCTGGACCCCGATCAACGCCGAGGGCATTCGCCACTGCCCGAACCGCTGACCCAACTGGTGCGGGTCGATGCGACGTTGGCCCGGAACATGAAGGCGCTGCCCCACGACACGCAACGCCTGCTCGCCGCCTGCGCCCTGGCCCCCTACCGGACCAGCGAGTTCCTGGCCGCCATGCTGGGCCTCGGCGACCCGATCAGCACACTTGCCCCGGCCGAGGCGATGTCGCTCATCGAACTGGGCTCGCACGGGGTCGTGTTCCGGCATCCGACCGTCCGCAATGCGGCCATCCAGGCGATCGACGGCCCTGACCGCCGAGCTCTGCACGCCAGCCTGGCCCGCGAGGCCGACGTCCAGCACGCCGGATGGCACTTCGCCGCCGCAGCCACCGGGCCCGACGATGCGGCAGCCGAGGCCCTGGATGCCCTCGCTGCCGATGCCGAGACCCGCGGGGCGAGCCTGGTCGCACTTCGAGCCCGGCAGCACGCCATGGCGATCGCCGCCACCCCCCGGCCCGACCGCCTGCTGGCAGCGGCGCGCAATGCCATCGATGCACGCCTGGCCGACGTCGCAGCGCCCTTCCTCGATCAGGTCGGCGACGTCCCCGAGGCCGAACTGCTCCGGGCGCAGGCCGCCTGGATCTCGGGTGATGTGGGCGCAGCCCGGAGCCGCTGGAGCGAACTGGCATCGCGCGCCGACCTGCCCGCCGACCTGAGATCGACCAGTCGTCGACGCGCCGCCCTGGCAGCGTTTCGCATGTACGACCTCCCGGGGGTGGTGAGCCTCACGCGCACCAATCCCAGCGCCGATCCCGAGCCCCAGATCGCCGGAGACGATCCGCTGCTCGAAGTCATGGACTGGGGGGCATCATCGATTGCCGGGTTGCCCGGAGCACCCGATCGCCTGATCAGCCAGGCTCGGGCGTTGCTGAGCCGACGTACCGATCACGAGGCGGTCGCCGTTCTGGCCGAGGTCGCCAGCCTGGCGCTCGCTCGCACGGGACGAAACGCGGAGCTGTCGGAGTTGTCGGAGACCATCAGCGATCTGGCGCACGAGGTCGCCGCCGACGTCGTGCCAGCGCTGCTGATCGCGCGCGCCTCGTATCGGTCGCGCAGCGACCTCGTCGGCTCGATCGCTCTCGCACGCGACGCACTGTCGCTCGCCGAGGAGTGGGACCTGCACCACCACCGACCCTTCGCGCTTGCCATCGCCACGATCGGCGAGGCGAGCGTCGACGGCCCCGAGGCCGCAGCGATGTCGCAGGCCATGCGGAACTACGGCATTCCGGTCGCGCTGGCGGTGGCCGACTATGCCGATGCCCTGGTCCACTATGGCCGCGGCGAGTACGCCGAGGCCTTCACCATTCTCGATCGCCTGCACGATCGCTCACCGCGTGAAGTGTCGTTCGGCTTCTACTGGCATCACGACCTCGTCGACCTCGCCCTGCGCGTGGAGGACCGGGCCCGGGCCGAAGCCGTGGCGCGCGACCTCGAAGCCGTGATGACCACCACCCGCCGCCCGTGGGTCCAAGCCGCACTTGACCGGGCGCACGGCCTGCTCGCCGTCGAGCGGACGGCCGCCGAACAGCATCTGGAACGCTCGATCAACCTGTTCTCCGAACACGGTTACGACGTGTCGGCCGCTCGTGTACGCCTCGAGTTGGGTGAGCGTCTGCGCCGCGACCGACAGCGGTCCTCGGCGCGCCGGCACATCGAGTCGGCGCGTCACGCCCTCGCTGCGGCCGGGGCGCGCCGCTGGGTCGAGCGCTGCGAGCGCGAGGCCATCGCCGTCGGCCTGGCACCGCTGCAGACGGCGAGCCCCGCCGCCTCCCTGCTGACCGCGCGCGAACTCCAGGTGGCACGGTGGCTCGTCGCCGGCTTCACGTTCAAGCAGATCGGAACCCGACTCTTCCTCAGCCCGCGCACCGCCGAGGCACACGGTCAGACGGTCTACCGGAAACTGGGTGTGCGGGGCCGGGCCGAGTTGGCGCAGATGGCCACCCGCGACCCGACCCTCGTCGCACCCGAGGGTTGACCTCCGCCGCTTCTAGCGAGCCACGAAACTGGGAAGGATCTCCGACAGCGCATCGCCGTCGGCATCGCTGACCACCTGGATACCGATGAGGAGAAGGAAACCCTCCTCGGGCGGTGCGAGCACCAGCACGACGTATTCCGTCGTCGTGCCGCCGCATTCTCCATAGATGTCGTAGAAGCCGTCGAAGCCACTGAATGAGGCCGGCTCCTTCGTCACGGTCTTGGTGCAACCGGAAGGCGCCGCCAGCTCGAGTGCCCGGTCGTAGCCGAGCACCTGCACGGCCCCGTCGAACAACGTGATGTCGATACCCGGCTCCTCCCAACCCGATGCCCAGGCCTGCAAATTCGTCGCCGCCACGATGCTCGAGTAGTCGGCACCCTCGATGGTGCGCACACTGGTCTGGAGATCGGCCCAGGCAGTGGGCACCGACACGCTAATCCGACCCGTGTCGTCGGTGACCGTCTGATACGTGGTGTAGGGCTCGCCGACAGGTCGGGCACCGCCCCCGCCACCCTGGTCACCGCCACCCTGGTCACCGCCTGCCTGACCGGCGTCCCCCTGCTCCCCACCGCCCTGGTCTCCACCGCCGAGATCCTCGGCGATGGAGTCTCCCGAGTCGAGTTCACGGCCGTTCAGTTCGCCCGTCAGCACCTTGCCGGTATCGACGCGAAGTACGCGAAGACTGATCGGGCGATCGGTGCCCTGCGTGCGCAGCACATCGCAGTAACCCGACATGGTGCCGTCGTCGGCCAGGGTCTGCCCGGCCAGTTCGAGGATGAAGTCACCGGCGAGCACCCCGGCGTTACCGGCCGGCGAGCCCGGCGTGACGCCTGCGACCCAGACCCCTGAGGCACCGTTCTCGAGTTGCAGGGCCTGGCCGTTGATGCCGATCGAGTCGACGTTCTCGCCCGCCGCGAGGCGATCCACGAGCGGTCGTGCGATGTCGCCGGCGATGGCGAAGAACTGCGCCTGCTGTGTGCCCGAGCCTCCCGCGTAGTTCACCCCGACGATCTTCGCATCGGAGGTGATGAGGGCCCCACCGGAGTTGCCGGGTTGGATGTTGGCGTCGTGCTCGATCACGTGATCCACCGAGGCCCAGTCGGTATCGCCGTCGGCACGGGCCTTGGCGACGATGCCCTTGGTCAGGGTGAACTCGGGGTCTCCGAGCGGGAATCCCGCCGCGTACACCTCGAGGGGTGGCTCGACCTCCTCGTCGTACCACTCGACGTACGGGTATCCCTCGCCCTCGAGGTCGATGACGGCGAGGTCGGAGCACTCCGAGACGCCCAGGACCCGAGCGTTCACCGGCGTCGTGGACCCGCCCACGTACACCGCCAGACTGGCGGCACCCACCACCACGTGGTTGTTCGTCACCGCTATCCCCGACGGGTCGATGATGAATCCCGAGCCCGATCCGAAGCCCTCCAGGGTCCCCTCGGCGGGTTCGCGGAACGAACCGCGGGAGCGGATCTGGATGGCGGCCGACTTCATGTCGTCGATGGACGTGACCAGCGACCCGCCCTTGCCACCCGAGGAGTTGCCGCCGTCGTCGCCACCAGCCAGCAGCACCACAGCGGCCACGATCACGGCGACCACCGCCACTGCGGCACTGATCAGGACGGCAGGACTGACCTTTCGGCGTCCGCCTCCGCCCGGGGCTGGCGGTGCCCCCGGAGGCGGTCCCCCGACGGGCGGCCCGCCGAACTGAGGAACCGGGGCACCCACCGGGCCCGGCGCAGGCGGCGGCCCGGAAGGGGCCGTCGGATACGCAATGGTGGCTCCGGGCGGCGGAGGGGCCGCCGGGGTCTGATCGTCCACGTCTACATCCCTTTCCCCGGCCACCATGACGGGCGTGACCGGAACGCCCAAGGACTGCTGTGCCGCCTGGAGATCGCGCGCGAAACCCAAGGCGGTGGCCTGACGCTGCAAGGGATCCTTGGCCAGTGCGCGCTCGAGGACCGCGCAGATGGCATTGGGGACCCCGCGCAGGCGCAGGTCCGGCGCCGGCTCGCTGGCGATGCGGTTGATCATGGGGATCAGCGACTCGTCGCCGGGACGCACGAAGGGCGACGACCCGGCGATCAGCGTGTGCACCGCCGCAGCCAGCCCGTAGACGTCACTGGGTGCGCTGGGCCCCACGCCGGCCAGGATCTCCGGGGCTGCATAGGCGACAGAGGTGGTCACCGCTCCGGTCTTGGTCTGCACACCACCGTCCACGCGAGCGATGCCGAAGTCGGCCAACTTCACTTCGCCGAGGCTCGACACCAGAATGTTCTCGGGCTTCAGGTCACGGTGCAGGATGCCGGCCCGATGGGCGGTCTCGAGCGCGCCGGCGATCTGGATGGCGATCGCCACCGCCTCTGACCAAGGCAGGGAGCCCCGTTCGTCGACACGGTCCCCCAGCGACCCATTGGTCATCAACTCCATGACGATGTAGGGCGAACCCGTGGACGCCGTCCCCGTCCCGTGCACCATCACGATGTGGGGATGCCCACCCAGCGTGCCCAACGCCTTCAGTTCACGATCGACCCGGTTCGACTCGTCCCCTTGGACAGGTGCCAGCACCTTCACCGCCACCCAACGGTGCAAGGCGGGCTCGTCGGCCCGGTACACCGACCCGAAGCCCCCACGGCCCAGCAGTCGTGCGTTGGTGAGCCCCAGGATGCCCAGGTCCACGCCGGGCGCGACGTCGTCACTCACGTCCGAAGTCTCACCGCAATGCTCCGAGTGACGAATCAGTAGAAGTGCGTGATCGCGCGGTACCGGTACGCAAGCAACGGCAAAGCCCTTGCCGCACGCGAGGCGGAGGGGTGTGCTGTGCGCATGCGCGGCGATGTGAGCCCCGAACTGCTCGCCCGGCCCTGGTGGACCGACGAGGACATCGTCGGCCACGGGATCCCCCTCGTCGACATGCCCATCGTGAGCGTGGGGGCAGGCATGGGATCGTTCGCTCTGGCGTCCATCCTGCGCATGGCCGGCAACGGGACGTCCGACATCCGCGTGATCGGGCCTGAGCCGGTGCCGTATCGCACGTACCGCTACCTGTGCAACAACTCCCAGATCGACGATGCGACGCGAATCCGCTCGGACTCGTCGTCGGTCATGGACAACCTGTGGGGCTGGCCCGGCTATGCGGTGCGCGAGGCGTTCGGCGAACGTCCGGAGGGTTTCGCGAAGCCACTGTGGAGTGTCCTCACCGAACCGCTGATCGCCGACTACTGGACCCCGCGCGCCGGGCAGGTGTTCCGGTCGATCGACCGCGAGATGCCGCGCATCGGATGGCAGGACATGGTGGTGCCGGGTCTGGTTCGCACCGTGCGGCGCAGGGTGGGCGGCGGCTACTTCGTGGTGAACACGCCACCCGCCGGCAGCGGCGCACCCAAGCGGGTGGCCTACCGCTGCAGCTACGCCCACATCGGCATCGGATACCCGGGTCTTCGGTTCCTTCCCGACCTTCAGCAGTACCGCAAGCAGACCGGTGATCACCAGCGCGTCGTCAACGCCTACGAACCCCACGAGCACGTGTACAACGAACTCATCCGCAAACCCGGTGTGGTGGTCGTGCGGGGCTCGGGCATCGTCGGTTCGCGCATCCTCTCCCGACTGATCGAGGATCGCGACCGTCACGGGGCACGGACCGTCATATGGCACTTGTTCCGCAACTACGTGAGCGGCCCCCAGGGGCCCCGTCGCTTCCGTCGTCACGGCGCCGACGGGTTCGCCTATCAGGGCTTCAACTTCACACGCGCCGCCTGGGGTGGCACGGTCAAGCAACAGCTCGCCGACCTCCAACCGACCGAGCGTCCCGCTTTCATACGGCGCATCGGCGGCACGAACACCCCGTGGCGCGCCGAATGGCAGGACCAGCTGACGCGCGGGCGGGCGGAGGGCTTCTACAAGACCTTCACGGGCCAGGTGAGTTCGGTGACCCCCGGCAACGACGGCACGGTCGTCACGCGGATCGCCGGACCCGACGGCACACAACTCGAGATCCCGGCCAACTTCATCATCGACGCCACCGGACTGGAGGCCACCGTCGACGAGCACCGGGTGCTGCGCGAGCTGATCGAGTTCTCGGGTGCACGCACCAATCCGCACGGACGCATGGACGTGTCGGAGCACTTCGAGTTGCTCGGCACGCGCAGCGACCCCGGCCGCCTGTACGCCTCGGGTTCCATCACCCTGGGCGGGCCCTACGCCCCGGTCGATTCGTTCCTGGGCCTGCAGTATGCGGCCCTGCAGATATGCGACGACCTGGCGGCCCAAGGAGCGGTACGCCGACTGGGGCGCGCTTCCTCGGTGCGGAACTGGTGGGCCTGGGCCCGCAACCGCCCTCTTCCCGAAGGGAGCCGGCGATGACGCCCACGCTGTTCGGACGCCTGCAGACCCGCGTCTTCGTCACCGTGGTCGTGGGTGGCGCGTGGACGGCGCTGCTGGCACTGGCGCTTCCCGGTCTCGAACTGGGCAAGGCCCTGGTGGTGCTGGCCACCATGGGCGTGTTGGGGTTGGTATGGGAGCTGCTCTACCACTGGCTCATGGGCTTTCGCTGGGAGAAGGACTGGCCGTCGCTGCTCGGGCTGCTCACAGGGATCAACGAGGGCGTCGTGCTGGCACTGGTGCTGGGCACCGGCGACGTACCGGGCCTCGAGGCGGGACCGCCGGTCACGACCTTCCTCGTGCACTTCGTCTCCGTGTGGCTGGTCACGTGGGGTTGGTTGCAGGGTCCCATGAAAGTGTTCGATCCCCGATGGCGCTTTCGTGGCGGTCGGCTGCTGTGAGTCGCCGCGCGCCGATCGAGGTGGACGGCGTCTGCTGTGTGCGCGATCACTTCAACGATCCACGCTCCCTCTACTGCGTGATCTGCGGCATCTCCATGCTGCAGCAGACCGCCCGCCTGGTGCGCCGGCCCCGTCCTCCCCTGGGGGTGCTGGTGTGGGACGACGGCACCACGACGTCGCTGATGCACGACCTCGTGATCGGGCGCCATCCCTACGGGCACCCGCGGGTGACCTCGGGCGAGGTGGAGCCCCTCGAGGTGACCGACGGGGCCGAGCGACTGTCGCGTGCCCACGCCTTGGTGACCCTGAAGGCGTGGGAAGTGCTCGTCACCGATCTGGGCAGCACCAACGGCACCGTTCACCAGGTCGCCCTGACCGGCACCGCCAGTCGCCTGGTGCCCGAACTCCCCGTCCGGCTGTCCGATGGTGACTCGATCGTCATGGGGGCCCGCTCGTTCGTCTTCCAGTCGCATCACGTGGGGTGAAACATGGCCAAGGTCCTACTCGCACTCGCCGTCGTCGTCCTCGCCGCCCGCCTGGTCGGGGCGCTCGCCCAACGGATCGGGCAGCCACGCGTGGTGGGCGAGATCATCGCCGGCGTGCTGATCGGACCCTCCGTACTGGGGCTGCTGGGCGGCCCGTTCGACACGGAAGACCTGTTTCCCAAAGAGACCCGGGGTGCTCTGGGCACCATCGGACAATTGGGACTGCTGTTCTACATGCTGCTCGTCGGTCTGGGCTTCGACCCCAAGATGCTCGCCGGCCGCCTCAGTTCGGTCTCGGTGGTCGCCGTCGCCGTCGTCGCCGTGCCCGTGGGCGCCGGGTTCGCCATCCTGCCCGTCATGTGGGACGAACGCTTCGCAGCAGGCGACTCGCGTATGGGTTTCGCCCTGTTCCTGGGGGCGATGCTCGCCGTGACCGCCTTCCCCGTGATGGTGCGCATCCTCGAGGAGCGGTCACTGGACCGCACAGCTTTCGGGGTGGTGGCCATCGCCTCGGCCGCCATCGTGACCGTGCTGATGTTCGTGGTCACGGCGTTCGCCCGAGAGGTGAGCACGGGTGCCGACACAGCGGACCTGATCATGGTTCCGATCCGGATCGTGGTGTACCTGGTCCTGATGCTCGCCATCGCCCGCCCCGTCCTGAGTCGCTTCGGCGACCGGATCGTCACGCAGAGCCCGACGGGCATGCTGGCGCTGGTCGTGATCATCGCGCTCGTGTCGGGTCGCCTCGCCGTCGAGGCCGGTCTGGGCGTGATCGTGGGGGGCTTCGTCGCCGGGCTGACCGTGCCCGCCCGGACCATGGTGGGTCCGGTGGTCGATGCCCGGCTCACCGACCTCGTGACCGCGGTCCTGCTGCCCGTGTTCCTGGCCAACAGCGGCCTGGCCACCGATCTGACCACGCTCGGCGCGGGCACACTCCCCGGCCTGGCGCTGTTCCTGGTGGTCGCCGTGGTGGCCAAGTTGGCCGTGGGCGTGGGGGTCGCACGCGCCGTGGGCCTGCCCGCCAACGAAGCCAAGGCGCTGGGGGTGCTGGTGAACTGTCGAGGTCTCCTGGTGCTGGTGGTGGGCCTGGCGGCACTGGAGGCGGGGGTCATCACACCCCAGATGCAGGTGGGCTCGGTGCTGGTGGCCCTGGTGACCACCGCCATGACCGGACCGCTGTTCAGTCGCGCGCTCGCCCGCTAGCGTCCTGGTGTGTCCCAGGTCGCCGTGCGGCGGTTCGTGCTGAGTTTCACCGCCCTGCTCTTCACCGTCGGGACCATCGGCTCCAACCTGGGCCCGGCCTGGGTCGACGAGCGTCCCGCACTGCTGCTGGCCATGTCGTCGCGAAACCGCAACCTGTTCGGCTCGGTCCCCTTCATCGACCCACTGCCGTATGCCGTCATCGGGTTCCTGCGCATCCTTGCTGCCGGCATCGCCCTCTACCTGGTGGGCCGCTGGTACGGCCAGCGGGCGATCACCTGGTTCGAGGGTCAGGTCGGTGAACTGCCTCCCATCTACCGGTGGTTCCAGAACGGTATGGACCGAGCCGGTTGGCTGCTGGTCGTGCTCATGCCCGGGAGCAATCTCGTATGCCTGATGGCGGGGCACCGGCGAATGGCGGCATC
>Ga0169931_10010512_pt1 | contig 13187 bp, 9 predicted proteins | sample Kivu_15m_20L_FD_129675 | JGI IMG/M metagenome (GOLD analysis project Ga0169931, IMG submission 129675) | Freshwater microbial communities from Lake Kivu, Western Province, Rwanda to study Microbial Dark Matter (Phase II) - Kivu_15m_20L... | ecosystem: Environmental > Aquatic > Freshwater > Lake ...
ACAATTGATCAAAGAATGGATCAAGCAAATGAAGTAAATCTTACCTGCCAATAATAAATTTATGCAAGGAGGAGTTTTTTCCAGATTCTAGCTGTAACAGATATACGCCAGGCGGGAATAAAGAAATATTCACATCAATTTCCTGCTTATCTATCTGTCCTTCCGAAATTCTTTGCTCCAACATTGAATGAATGAAGTATTTCAGTGGTTCGGGTGGAGCGATTCCCAAATCAATATGTAAATTTTCTCTCGCCGGTTGTGGAAACATCAATACATTAAATGATTGAGAAGGCAATACTACCTGACTTGAGGGTGTTGTCTTGTACAGCCACACAAAACGACCTATCGGATAAGTAAGCGAGTTAGACCAGGTATAGGTTTTAGAAGCTGTAATATAACCCGATTCTGAGGGTAAACTCAGTTGATTCAAAAGCAATATTCTGGACTTGTAGCCAATAAAATTTCCATTCTCATACAAGGAAACAGTAGAGTTACAATAAAATTTATCTGTGGTTTGATCCCAATACATTCCCTGAAAAGAAATATCATCTAAATCATTTGCTGTAAAGTCTTCTATTTCTACTTTTCTTGGAATGATTTGCAAGGTTGTGGTAGCACTTGCATTCCAAATTATTTGACTTAAATCATAAAACAACAACCAACCTTCTTTTTTCACCACAGCAAGTAATTGTTTTGTAGGATGAAACCAGGAAGATACAGGAGCTGAACCATTTAAATTAAGTTCTGATACATTACCACAAATACTAACATGCGGTATTGAGCTTTCATTTATTATGGAAGCGTAATTATAGATATCAATTCTATGATTTGCATGCAACGCATCAGAAACGGTTACAAACAAACGATTTGTGACTGGATCTACAAAAACATGCTCAGGTTTACCATTCAAAACGGGAATCACTCTTGATGGGCTTAGGTTACCATTTAATATAGAAGCAGATTCAAATACCAAAATATTTTGGGCTTCTGTATTAGCCACATATAGCAGGTCACGTGTTGGATCCATCCAGCATGACCTGGGGGCATCCAATCCTGTATTTGGTCCGTGAATTCGTCTTATGGGTCTAGAATTGTTTTGTAAACTTGAAGTGGCGGAAAAAATCAATATGGAACCTTCATTTGAAGGTAAACTCAGATCTTGATCATAAGAACTAGCCAGAAACAATTCATCACTCGCTTCATTTAAATAACCTCCCTGAACAAAACTGTAGCCTGAGGAGTATAAAGGCAAATAATTTTGTGTGGTTTGCAATTGCTGTGTACGTACTGTATCAAACCTATCAAACTGAAATAAAGCAGCACTTGGGTCATGGGCGCCTGAACCAGTTGTCCAAAAAAGGTTTTCATATACAGTTTGACCTATCAAACTTGTATAACTCCCTCCAAAAATAATAATGATACTCAGGCTTAATATGATTCGCATAATCCAAAATACAAATTAAACTGCAAAGAACTAATGATTGATTAAAAAATATAAAAAACTCCTTTAAAATATTACTCGTATTTCTCTGCACGGGTCTTTTATTCTGTGTTAAAAAAAATAAAAATCTGTATACTTACCAGGTTTATTAACAATCGATTTTTAATGCTTTAAAAATTTATAAAAAAAAGAATATTATTTATTTATTTTTTCATGAATTATATTCTATAATTTTTTTATTAAATCATTGATAAGTAATTATTTGTGTTTTAAAAATAATTATTTTTGGATAAATTTATCCGAGTAATTTTAAATTTTAGTTTTAGATTTACTCGGATAAATTGATTGAAATTCACGAAAATAATATTACTTTTACCGAGTAATTTTAAATTTTAGTTTTAGATTTACTCGGATAAATTATGCTAAACAGATATATTATTGAGGAATTAAAGGAGCTGATGGATGATTTTCCAGCCGTTGCGATTGTTGGTCCCCGGCAGGCAGGAAAAACCACGCTTGTCAAAGAGATGACAAAACACATGAAAGGAGAAATAATCTACCTTGATTTGGAAAATCCGAGAGATGAAGCCAAGTTAACCGACCCTGTACTATTTTTTGAAACGCATCAGGATAAATGCGTAATACTGGATGAAATCCAAAGAAATAAGAATCTTTTTCCCATTTTAAGATCGATGATAGATCTGGATAGAAGGCCAAGCAGATTCTTGCTATTGGGCTCTGCTTCTCCTGATCTGATTCGAGATAGTTCGGAATCATTGGCTGGCCGGATCTTTTACAAAGAATTGAGTCCGATTCACATTCTCGAACTAGACGAAGATATTGACTTAAAAGCACTCATATTTAGAGGTGGTTTCCCTAATTCTCTTTTGGCAAAATCAGACAAATCAAGCACAAAATGGCTGGAAGGATTTATCCAAACCTACATAGAAAGAGATTTACCCCTCTTAGGCATGCCTGTTCATCCTTCAGAGACCCGCCGAATGCTTAAAATGCTGGCACACCTGCAGGGGCAATTGCTCAACTATGCCTTGATTGGAAAATCATTGGGCATCTCATCTCCTACGATTAAAAAGTATATTTACTACTTAGAACATGCTTTTCTATTGCGTTCTTTGGAGCCGTACAGCATGAATTCGGGAAAGAGAATCAGCAAGTCGCCCAAGCTCTATATCAGGGACTCCGGTATTGTGAATTATCTTTTAGGAATACAATCTTATGATGATCTGATTTCACATCCCGAGGTTGGAAATATCTGGGAAGGCTTTGTCGTTGAACAAATTTGCTCGATTCTGCCATACGAAGTAGATAAAAGTTTTTACAGGACACAACATGGCGCGGAGATAGATTTGGTACTGAGTTATTCCAACGGAAAGAAAATTGGTATCGAGATTAAATTCAGCTCCACGCCCAGCCTTTCGAAAGGAAACTATGAAGCCATGAAAGATTTGCAATTGGACAAACTTTATGTATTAACCCCTACCAATGACCGTTTTCCTTTGAAAGAACAGGTCGAAGTGATTGGTTTAAAGGACATGCTGACCGTTTTATTGTCTTAAAGCCAAGGCTCTCAAACAAAACTTATCCGAGTAATTTTAAATTTCAATTTTAGATTTACTCGGATGAAAGTTGTTTAAAATTGTAATACATTCCAATTATCGATTAAAATATTTGTAGTACAGAACATTTTTTAAAAGTTTGAGGACATCGAAACAGGTTATGAGAATAAGATATCAACTTGGTTGATTGGATTATTTGTATTGATCTGATAAACCGATAACCTGAATTTTAGCTAATTTTTGCTGCAAAACACAAAAAGGCCCGGATTACTCCGAGCCTTTAGGAATATTAATTAGATATCCTACTTCAAGAACTTAAAGATTCCCTTACCACGAAAGCTAGCAGCATCACCCAGCTCCTGCTCGATACGAAGTAACTGATTGTACTTTGCAATACGATCAGATCGGGAAGCAGAACCGGTTTTGATCTGACCCGTGTTCAAAGCTACAGCAAGGTCTGCAATCGTTGTATCTTCCGTCTCTCCAGAACGATGGCTCATAATACTATTAAAACCATATCTTGTTGCTAATTGAACAGCTTCAATCGTTTCTGTTAGGGTACCAATCTGATTTACCTTAACCAAAATTGAATTGGCAATATTTTCATCAATACCTCTTTTCAAGCGATTTGAATTGGTTACGAATAAATCATCTCCCACCAACTGAACCTTGGCGCCTAATTTATCCGTCAACATTTTCCAACCAGTCCAGTCATCTTCAAATAAACCGTCTTCGATGGAAGCAATCGGATACTTGCTGGTCCAGTCAGCCCAGAAAGCGACCATCTCTTCAGAGCTTAATTTTTTTCCACTGGATTTATGAAAATGATACAATTTCTCTTCTTCCAGATAAAATTCAGAAGCAGCAGCATCCAAAGCGATAACGATGTCTTCACCCGGCCTGTAACCTGCTTTTTCTATTGCCATCAAAACGGTTTCAATCGCTTCTTCATTAGACTTCAAGTTGGGTGCAAAACCGCCCTCATCACCTACATTCGTTGCATAGCCTTTTGCTTGCAGCACTTTTTTCAAATGATGAAAGATTTCAGTTCCCATTCTTAGAGATTCAGAAAAATTTTCTGCTCCAATAGGCATGACCATAAACTCCTGTATATCAATTGAATTGTCTGCATGGGAACCACCATTTAAAATATTCATCATAGGAACGGGTAGTGTGCAGGCCCCAACACCTCCAAGATATCTGTACAAGGGCAATCCCAACTCCAGCGATGCGGCTCTGGCAACAGCCATGGAAACACCCAAAATAGCATTCGCACCCAAGCGTGACTTATTTGAAGAGCCATCCAGGCGGATCATACTTTTATCGATATCAATTTGGTCGAAAACACTCATTCCCACCAACTCTTCAGCAATTTCATTCATAACATGATCACAGGCGCGCAAGACGCCTTTCCCCATATATCTTTTGGGATCTAAATCTCTTAATTCTACAGCTTCGTGCTTTCCTGTAGAAGCCCCGGAGGGGACAATAGCCCTTCCAATAATTTGATTATTTGTTATCACTTCTACTTCAACGGTTGGATTTCCTCTTGAATCCAAAACCTCGCGAGCTAAAATATCTTGAATCAGCATGGTATAAATTTTAAATTTTGCCAAAGATAAAATTCCTTCCCTTAAAAATAAAGGTAAAAAGTGCTTTCAACATAAAAAAAACCGGCAAAAAGCCGGTCTTGTAATTTATATCAATGTTAGAGCATGATTCAGGGTTGGACTTGGCCTCATCGCTTGCTCCACTAATGAGGGTTCTGGGAAATAATAACCGTTAATATTCACAGATTTTCCTTGAACTTCAAGTAATTCTGAAACAATTTTATTTTCATTTTGAGAAAGATAATCTGCCAAAGGAGCAAACATTTGAGCTAAATGAGCATCTGATTTTTGTGCCGCCATAGCTTGAGCCCAATACAATGCGATATAAAAATGACTACCACGATTATCCAAACCTCCTACCTGTCTGGCAGGCGACTTATCATTGTTTAACAATTCTTCAGTAGCTTTATCCAGGGCATCTGCTAAAACTTTAGCTGTTTTATTCTGAGTAATTTCAGATAGGTGTTCAAGAGAAACGGCCATCGCGAGAAATTCGCCCAAAGAATCCCATCTCAAATAGTTTTCCTTTAAGAATTGCTGTACATGTTTGGGAGCAGAACCTCCAGCTCCTGTTTCAAAAAGACCACCACCATTCATAAGGGGAACGATTGACAGCATTTTGGCAGAAGTCCCCAATTCTAAAATTGGAAATAAATCTGTATTGTAATCCCTCAAAACATTTCCGGTAACAGAGATTGTATCCAAGCCTGCTTTTACCCTTGGTAAAGAGTATTTCATGGCCTCAATCGGAGAAAGAATTAAAATTTCCAATCCATGGGTATCATAGTCTTTAAGATACTTCTCCACCTTAGCAATCACCTGTGCATCATGCGCTCTGTTTTTATCCAGCCAAAATACAGCAGGAGTTTGAGTAGCTCTGGCTCTCTTTACTGCCAGTTTAACCCAATCTTGAATAGGGGCGTCTTTAACCTGACACATTCTCCAGATATCCCCTTCCTCTACCTGATGAGAAATCAATACCTGGCCATTTGAATCAACAACTCTAATTTCTCCGTCTGCGGCAATCTGAAAGGTTTTATCGTGAGAGCCATACTCTTCTGCTTGTTGGGCCATCAAACCAACATTAGAAACTGAACCCATTGTTCTGGGATCAAAAGCTCCATTTTCTTTACAAAAATCCATAACAACCTGATACATACCTGCATAACTACTATCAGGAAGTACAGCTTTGGTATCTTTTAACTTGCCGGCTCTGTCCCACATTTTACCTGAATCTCTCAACATAGCAGCCATAGAAGCATCTACAATCACATCAGAAGGTACATGCAGATTGGTTATACCCTTATCAGAGTCAACCATAGCAACTTCAGGTGCATTTTGATATACTTTTTGAATAGCCGCTTCAATTTTTTGTTTTTGCTCAACAGGTAGTTTTTCAATCTTGGAGAGCAAATCACCAAAACCATTGTTTACATCAATATCCAAGCTACTTAAAAGATTTCCAAATTCTTCAAATACATCTTTAAAGAATACTTTTACGGCATGGCCAAATATAATAGGGTCAGACACTTTCATCATGGTTGCCTTCATATGAAGCGAAAATAAAACATCTTGCTTTTTTGCATCGGCAATTTGTTCAGCGAGGAAAGAAACCAAAGCTTTTTTGCTCATAAAGGTTCCATCAATAATCTCTGCCTCTTTTAATTTTAAACCTTTTTTCAGCACCTGTTCCGTACCATTTTTTTGATGCAATACAATTGAAACCTCAGTGGCTTGTGCGACAGTCACTGATTTTTCATTATGATAAAAATCGCCTGCCTGCATGGTAGAAACATGGCTTTTTGAATCCTTCGACCACACACCCATCTTATGGGGATGTTTTTTAGCATAGTTCTTCACTGCATTCGGAGCTCTTCTGTCAGAATTTCCTTCTCTCAGTACAGGATTAACGGCAGATCCTTTAATCTTATCATATCTTGATTTTATCGATTTTTCTTCCTCAGTAGAAGCCTCATCTGGATATGAAGGTACTGCATAACCTCTATCTTGTAATTCTTTTATTGCTCCTTTCAATTGAGGAACCGAAGCTGAAATATTAGGCAATTTAATAACATTCGCTTCGGGTAATACAACCATTTGTCCCAATTCTGTTAAGGCATCAGGTAGCTTTTGATTTTCACTCAAAAACTCAGGAAATTGAGATAGAATTCTACCGGCCAAGGAAATATCCCTGGTTTCAACCAATACGCCAGCTGCCTTGGTAAACGTATTAATAATGGGCAATAAAGAATAAGTTGCTAAAGCTGGTGCCTCATCCGTAAAGGTGTAAATGATTTTATGATTTTTGTTTTCCATGAATTAAGTTTTAAAAAAAATACCGTCTTAAAAAACGGTATGTAAAATTATATTTCTCTGTTGATATCAAAAGTTTCTAGGTAGTCGGCAACTCGACGAATAAAAGATCCACCCAATTGTCCGTCTACTACCCTATGATCATATGACATAGAAAGAAACATCATATGTCTGATTGCAATCACGTCTCCAGTAGGCGTTTCAATGACGGCAGGCTTTTTTCTAATAGCTCCAGTTGCCATAATTGCTACCTGTGGCTGATTAATTATGGGAGTGCCCATAACATTACCAAAAGTACCCACATTGGTCAATGTAAAAGTCCCTCCCTGAATTTCATCTGGTTTTAACTTATTTGCCCTGGCTCTCTGGGCTAAATCGTTAACTTTTTGAGTCAATCCTATCAAATTTAAGGTATCTGCATTCTTTATGACAGGAACAATTAAATTTCCAGTAGGTAAGGCAGCGGCCATACCAATGTTCACATCCTTATATCTTATAATATCAGTTCCTCTAACTGAAACGTTTATCATAGGAAAGTCATTGATTGCCCTGCCAACAGCTTCAATGAAAATTGGTGTAAAGGTTATTTTTTCGCCATGTTTTGCTTCGAAAGATTTTTTAATTTTCTCTCTCCACAATACCAAATGCGTTACATCACATTCAACAAAGGAAGTAACATGCGGAGAAACATGTTTCGACATAACCATATGCTCAGCAATCAGCTTACGCATACGATCCATTTCGATAATTTCAACGTTACCGCTGGCATCTATTTGTGGGCTGTTATAAGTAATGGTATTTTGAATTTGTCCAACCACCTGACCCTGTGCTGGTTTAGAACTTTGTTTTTGGGAAATAAACTGAAGTAAGTCGGTTTTAGTGAGTCTTCCGTTCTGGCCTGTACCTTGAATGGTATCAAGGATAGCGAAACTTAGACCTTCAGCTTTGGCAATACTTTTCACCAAAGGAGAATAAAAACGATCTGAGCCAGAGGTTTCGGTTACAATTTGCGCTGTGTCGGTGGCAGGAGTAAGTTGTTGATTCTGTTCTTCTTTTTTAGATTCAGCAACTGCTGGAGAAACTTTAACTTCGGCATCAGACTCTGTTTCAATGATTGCTATTGCCTTTCCAACGGGAACTACAGAATCCTTAGAGAAAAAGATTTCTGTTAAAATTCCAGCTACGGGTGAAGGGACCTCTGTATCCACTTTGTCTGTTGCGATGGTTAAAACATTTTCATCCTGAGCGATGGAATCTCCTATTTTTTTATCCCAACTCAGAATAGTAGCTTCAATGATACTTTCACCTAGTTTGGGCATTATTAATTCAACCTTGGCCATAAATCCAGTTTAACTTGATTTTTATTAAAAATGTAGCGCAAAGATACAATTCAAAATGCTTAATTCCCAATAAAAAGTAAAATTCAAACCTGATTCTGTGATCTCAAACTTAATGAGTGTAAAATGTCCTTGATTTTTTCAACATTATAGAGTAATATTGTCGCAAAGCAACCCATGATTCAAAAAATTACATATGGCCTGATCAAAGATTTCCAGCAATGCCCAGAAAGGTTTTGGTTTAAACTAAGGCAACAACCCATTGAACAGGAACAGGACTTATCACATTATTTTTTTCGAGAACAAAGGTCCTTACTTGAACTGAAGTCCATTCAATATTTTAAAGAAAAAGGTTATACCCCAAATCAAAAAGTTCAATTTTGGGATGATTTTTTTGAAATGAACCTCGATTTATGTTGGGAAAGTTCTGATAAATATATCTCATTTTGCGAAGTTCACAGTCATTATAAACTTAATTTGGCACAGCAGTATGAAATGGCATTTAAGGTTTCGATACTTTTGAGACTTGGCTATAGAATTCAAAATATATTTTCAGCGCATTTGAATTCAAACTACATAAAAAAAGAGAAGGGAGAAACTGAATCTAAAATTTTACATTTTTACGAGGTAAAGAAAAAGGTGATGGACCTTGTTCCTGAAATTAGCCAAACGATAGAAGTTGCCTTAGATTATGGACTTCAAACAGAAATTGATTATTCAAGACATAGTTGTAAATCAAAAAATTGCCCGGTCTTTTCTCATATTCACCCACAATTGCAAGAATCCAACTTAAATGAACTAAGAGGCATTGACAAAGAAACTATTCTTCAACTTTTGTCATTAGGTATCCATCAGATTTCTGAGATACCTCTTCCTTTATCAAAAAATAAAATCCAACAATTACAGATAAAATTAAGCAATTCTTCTCAACCCATCATTTACAAAAAAGAACTTAGGGCTTGGATTAAGCAAGTTAAATATCCGATTTATTTTATTGATTACGAAGCTACTACCTCTTTTATTCCCATTTATAAAAACAGTTCCCCACAACAACATATTGTATTTCAATACAGCCTGCATATACTTGAAAATCCATTGGTTGAGCCGATACATAAAGAATATATAGCAGATGGCAATGATCTGCCTTATCTCGAATTACTTACCCGATTGAAACAGGACATTCAAGACCAATCTGGTAGTATTCTCGTTTGGCATGATAGTTTTGAAAAAGCAAGAAATAAAGAAATGGCAGCATATTTTCCTGCTTTTAAAGATTTCATTACATCTATAAACAACAGAATCATAGATTTAGAGAAGGTGTTTTTATTGGAAAATGGATTTTATTTTCATCCCGCTTGTAATGGAAAAAGTTCGATAAAAAAAATATTACCCGCTATTTTCCCTGAGGAAGAGACTTACAGCCAAATGGAAATTTCAGATGGAATGAGCGCTGCCATTCATTGGCATAGGTATTTGACAAAAGAGCTAAGTGATGAGGAAAAACTGAGAATAAGAAAAGAACTTTTAAACTATTGTAAAATGGATACTTTTGCCTTATACAAAATTTTTAAACATCTGTGGGACTATACCTCTAACCTGGATTAGCTTTGCTTGCTTTTTCTGAAATAAACAATTCCCTCATGAACAAAAAGGCTGGAAATGCAAAAGCAAAAGCAACCATAAAGGTAAGCAGGTAGTAAATCCATAATCGTTTCATTCCTAATCTATACCCCTCAACCCCCATCCATATCATTGCAGCTGAACCTCCAATTATGAAGTCTGTTGTGAGTGAAGAACTCAGATCAGAGACCATACCCGCGGCAAAAAATTTAGCAAAGCTGAAACTTTCCCCACTGTACAAAATAAAATGTAGATTGTAATACCAAGGAATTACTAAGCCTAAAACTGCAGATACAGCATATAAAATCAGCAATAGATTTCTCATGTTTAGTCTTCCTCCACCATTACATTGGCTGCAAAACCTGCTTTTTTACGTTCATGCTCCTTTAAGTAAATCTTTCTTAACCTGAGCGTAGCTGGTGTTACTTCTAAGTATTCATCATCTCCGATATATTCCATAAACTGCTCTAAAGAGAAAACCAAAGGCGGAGGCAATTTGACCTTATCATCTGAACCCGAGGCTCTCATATTGGTCAATTTTTTAGTTTTAGTCACATTGATAACCAAATCATTTTCTCTGATGTGTTCTCCAATCACTTGACCTTCATAAACTTCTACACCGGGAGGGATAAAAAAGGTTCCTCTGTCTTGAAGTTTATCCATTGCATAAGGAATGGATGTACCCGTTTCTAAAACGATAAGAGAACCTTTAATTCTGGAAGGGATATCACCTTTCCATGGCTCATAACTTTTGAAGCGGTGGGTCATTACGGCCTCACCTGCTGTATTATTTAAAACTTGAGTCCTTAATCCAATAATACCTCTTGAAGGGATATCAAATTCAAGATGCATCAAATCTCCTTTAGGTTCCATCACGGTCATATCTCCTTTTCTTTGGGAGGTAAGCTCAATAATTTTTCCTGCATATTGTTCAGGAACATCAAAGGATAAAACCTCTGTAGGTTCCATTCGCTGTCCTTCAATCATTTTTACAATAACACGCGGTTTCCCAACCTGAAACTCATATCCTTCTCTTCTCATCGTTTCAATCAAAACCGATAAGTGCATTACCCCTCTACCAAAAACCATGAAGGCATCGGCAGAATCTGTCTCTTCCACTCTCAAAGCTAAATTTTTCTCCAGCTCTTTCATTAATCTTTCACGAATATGCCTGGATGTTACAAATTTACCTTCCTTTCCAAAAAAAGGAGAATCATTAATGGTAAACAACATACTCATTGTAGGCTCATCTATCTTGATAGGATTCAAAGCTTCCGGCGCTTCAAAATCTGCGATCGTATCACCTATTTCAAAATTTTCAATACCAACTACGGCGCAAAGGTCACCATTTACAACCTCTTCTACCGGAACTTTTCCCAACCCATCGAAGGTATAAAGTGCTTTAACCCTGGATTTTTCAATCTTACCATCGCGTTTTACTAAAGAAATGGGTTGATTTAACTTAATTGAACCACGATGAACTCTACCAATGGCCATTCTACCAATATATTGAGAAAAATCTATGCTTGTAATTTGCATTTGCAAAGTACCCTCGTTTATCAATGGGGCTGGAACGTCTTCTAATACTTTATCAAGTAGATAACTGATATCAGGGCTTTGTTTTTTCCAATCAGGGCCCATCCAGTTATTTCTTGCCGAACCATAAACCGTGCTATACTCTAATTGTTCTTCAGTTGCGTCCAGGTTAAACATCAATTCAAATACATCTTCATTTACTTCATCCGGTCTGCAATTATCCTTGTCCACTTTATTGATTACGAGAATAACTTTTTTCCCAAGATCAAGTGCTTTTGACAATACATATCTTGTTTGCGGCATTGGACCTTCAAATGCATCAACCAATAACAATACACCATCAGCCATGTTGAGAACTCTCTCTACCTCACCTCCAAAGTCAGCGTGACCCGGCGTATCAATTATATTAATTTTTACTCCCTTGTAATTTACAGAAACATTTTTTGCCAAAATGGTAATCCCTCTTTCTCTTTCAAGATCGTTATTATCCAAAATCAGCTCTCCAGTTGTTTCGTTCTCCCTGAATAATCTGCAAAAATGAAGAATTTTATCAACCAAGGTAGTTTTACCATGGTCAACGTGCGCAATGATAGCAATGTTTCTAAGTTTTTGAGTTTGCATTTTTTTTTATTTAATGGCACGGTGTACCTTTTGTGGCGCAAAGGTAGTTTTATTTTTTGGATTACATCAGTAAATAAAAAAATGAATCAATTATTTACAATCATTTAAAAATCGGAGGCATCCATCAACCAAAACTTGAGAGGCCCCTGGCAATTGGTTGGAAATCCAGGGATGGGCACCACCAAAAACATGATCTGCTCCTTTGACTACCAAAGATGTAGCACTCTTAAACAATTGTTTTAATTTCTCAAAATCTTCCAATCCAATAGCTGAATCATTGTCACCATGAGCTAAAAATACAGGAAAATCAGTACCAAAAGTTATTTCTTTGAGTTTAAATAATAATTGATTTCGATGGTAATCCTCCCATAATTGAAAAAGTACCGCATAAGACTCATTCGTTCTTTGATTGGTCACAAAATACCTGCCCTCTTTTTTCCACTTTTCAACAAAGGCGTCAGAATTCCAGGCATAGGAAAGATCGGCAACGGAAGCCCAGGTCATTACAGAATGAATCTGTTTTTCCAAAGCTGCTGCAATCAATGCAATTGGTCCACTCCTACTGTGACCTATTAAACTGACATGATCCCAACCAAATCTGAATTTATGCTTATGCACCCAAGCCAATATTTGTCTTGTATCGCTCAATTCTGTGCTAAAATTATTATTTTCAAAAGCATTTTTATCAGATATTTCTCCGGGGGAATCATAGCTTGTTCCATTCAAAGAATAATCCATCTTTAAAAAACCATACCCTGAATCAGCAAATGAATTAGCTATGGCATCCCAATGTCCCCAGTTTCTAAAACCTTTAAATCCATGCAAAAAAATGAGAAGATGTTTCTTCTTTGGAGAATTATAAGCTGGTAATGTCAGATCAAATATTATTTCTCTTCCAAACTCATTTGGAATCCAAAGATTATCGATTTTTTTCATAATTTTACCTTGTGGATTCAAAGATACTTAAATCCATTCATTTTGTGCATATGATGACCTTAGAACAGATCAAAGCACCCGTAGGCGTTGCTTTAGAACAATTTGAAATCAAATTTGAGGAAGAACTCAGATCTAAAGTTTCATTGCTCGACACCATAATGAAATTTGTGATTAAAAGAAAAGGAAAGCAAGTAAG
>Ga0169931_10010514_pt1 | contig 13185 bp, 14 predicted proteins | sample Kivu_15m_20L_FD_129675 | JGI IMG/M metagenome (GOLD analysis project Ga0169931, IMG submission 129675) | Freshwater microbial communities from Lake Kivu, Western Province, Rwanda to study Microbial Dark Matter (Phase II) - Kivu_15m_20L... | ecosystem: Environmental > Aquatic > Freshwater > Lake...
ACAGAAGGCAACTTATCACTCCCGTGCAGCGCGAGGCAAAGAGAGTGATGGGTCGCCTCTTGCTCCAAGCAGAGGAGTGATAGGTTGCCAGAGCTGCGAGGCGCCTGTATTGGCGACAAGGCAACAGAGCGGCTCAGCCCCAGGGAACGTCGAGGAACTCCACCAGCAGCACGCCCCGGTGGGTGCCGTGAATCCTGACCAGGCCCGCTTTGGCGGCCTGCTCCATCCCGGCGCGCTCCTTGCGCACCTGTTCGGCGCTTGCGAGAACCCGCACCCAGCCGCCCGTCATGAAGTCCTCGCTGCCCGTCTCGAAGGCCTGCAGCCGCCGGTGGCGGTTGCTGTTGCGCTCGTAATACAGGCCCCCACCGGTCGGGTCAGTCCCCTCCGCCCAGACCTGATCCACCATCAGCTTCCCGATCGCCAGTGGGTCCTGTGCAGCACGATCGATGGCTTCTCCATCCAGAATCAATGGATTGCCAGGGTCTTCCCGGTTGTCAGAGACGATCAGGCGACTGGACACGGCCTTAGATCCCATCGGAGGGTCTGGTCTCCCATCCTGAAGGAGGCGAGTCGAATGGGCTTGCGTGAGCCTTCGATCTGCTGGCGGAGGGGAGAGACCCTCTCCCGCCTGTGGCGGGAGAGATGGCCTGGTGAGCTGGGAAGCGGGAATCTCTCCCCAAATCTCTCCCGCCCGCCTTGGCCTATCCTCGAAAAGTCAGTCGGGGCGACAGGATTCGAACCTGCGACCTAGTGCTCCCAAAGCACCCGCGCTACCAAGCTGCGCCACGCCCCGTCGAGGCTGACTGTAGCGGTGAGGGCGGGGCTACTCGCGGAAGACGGCGAGGGCGGCGAGGAGGCCGGCGAGGAAGCCGCTGAAGTGGCCGATCCAGCTGACGCCCGGCGGGCTGAGGAAGGGAAGCAGGGCGGGCAACAGGCCGCCGTAGGCGAGCAGGCTGCCGGTGGAGAGCAGCAGGGTGAGCGGCCGTTTCTCGAGCCAGCCCACCAGCAGCAGGTAGCCCAGCAGGCCGTAGTTCAAGCCGGAGAGGCCGTGGCTGGCCGCGGGCCAGAACAGCCACACCGGCACCTCCAGCGCCAGCACAGCCAGCCACACGGCCAGGTAGTCGCGGCGGCCGCGGAGCAGCACCAGCCAGGAGAGGGGCAGGAACCAGAGGGTGTTGCTGATCAGGTGTCCGAAACCCGCATGGCTGAAGGGAGCGGTGAGCAGACCCCAGATGGGACCGCCGTGGGCCATCGGCAGGTTCCAGCGGCCGGCGAAGAGCAGCTGGTCGATCAGTTCCTGGCCCCAGGCAAGGCCCAGGGGAATCAGGGGCAGCAGAGCTCTGCCCTTCAGTTCGGCGAGGACGGAGCGGGATCGACCGCTGCGGGCCACGACCATGGGAAGACGTGATCGGAGGCGTGATTGTGGCGCTGAATCAGGCGGCCCTGGCGGCGGGTTCCCGATCGCGATGAATGGAGACCATCGCGGGTGCGAACAGAAACACCGCCTCGCCGAGCCGCTCGGACTGACCATCGAGGGCGTAAACGCCGCCAGAGACGAAATCGATCGTGCGCTGGGCCTCCTGAGGATCCATGCCCCCCAGATGGAGCACCACCGTGCGCTGCTGCTGCACGGCCAGCACGGCCTCGCTGCCCTCCGCGAAGCGGCTGGGGTTCATCACCACCACTTCGGGAAAGCCGCTGCCGTAAGGGATCGTCATGACGGCCGCGCTCAGCCGCGCTGCGTGGGTTGCTGTCCAGGTTGGCGCAGGCTGTGGCGGAAGCCAACCCCGCCGGCCTCGCGGAACCCGGCCCATCACGACAGGCGCTGGTGTTGGATGCAACACACGTCTTGTCGTGTGGTTCATCCCGTCGGCATCGACGCTCCGGAAAGCACCAACCTGGAGAGTGGGCCGATGGCGAGCTGACCGCCCGGGATCATCAGCCGGTGATGGCGCGTCGTCTGGCCTGCGATCAGGAGGCACAGGGGATCGTTGAGCATGACCCCTGCCGCTGTGACGTCTGCCGATGCGCGCTCCGGACATCTGCTTCACACACCAGGGCCTCGCTCTGCGCCTCTGGCAGGGCTGGCTGGACCAGGAAGCGCGCAGGGTTGTGCGGGGCCATCTGGAGGCGGCCATCCGCTGGGAGCAACCGCTGGTGCGGGTGTATGGGCGGCTGCATCGCGTGCCGCGGCTGGTGGCCTGGGTGGGCGATCCCGGCTGCTCCTATCGCTACAGCGGCCACCGGCACCTTCCCCTGCCCTGGACACCGGAGCTGGACGAGCTGCGCGACCGCCTGGAGCGTTCCCTCGGGTTTCGGTTCAACAGCCTGCTGCTCAACCGCTACCGCAATGGCCTCGACCGGATGGGCTGGCATGCCGATGACGAACCTGAACTGGAGTGCCATCACCCGATCGCCTCGCTGAGCCTGGGCGCGAGCCGCGATCTGCGCTTCCGCCCCAGGCATGCCCCTGCCTCGGCCGATCACAGCCGGGAGGGGGTGGCGCACGAGGCAACCACAGCGGCGGCACCGTTCACTCTCAACCTCGCCGATGGCGATCTGCTGCTGATGGATCCCCCCACCCAGCAGCACTGGCTGCACGCGCTTCCCACCCGGCGACGGATCATCGGGGCGCGTTTCAACCTCACCTTCCGCCGCCTTCGCCACAGCTGAATCCTGGGGCGTGGCTCAGTGCGCCCAGCCTCGTGGCTCCTCGCCCATGACGGAGCAGCAGCGCTGCCAGCCCACACGAGAGCTGCCGCGGCGGGCAGGGGCGGGGTGTGGCCGTCAGCCCAGCAGCGCCACCGCATCGATCTCCACCTTCGCCCCCTTCGGCAGGGCGGCCACCTGCACGCAGGCCCTGGCCGGCGCCACCCCCTGGCCGAACACCTCGGCGTAGAGCGCATTGACCCGGGCGAAATCAGCCAGATCGGTGAGGTACACCGTGGTGCGCAGCACCCGGGCCGGCCCCACGCCAGCGGCCTCCAGCACCGCCATCAGGTTGCGAAGCACCTGGCGGGTCTCGGCCTCCACATCCCCCTCGCCCAGCAGAGATCCCGTCTGAGGGTCGAGGGCGATCTGGCCGGAGCACCAGAGCAGTCCGCCAGCCGCCACGGCCTGGTTGTAGGGGCCCACGGGTGCCGGCGCCGATCCGGTGTTGATCGCCTGCTGCATGGTGGGGCGGCTGGAGTGAGAATGGATTCCAGCCTATGGCGGCTTCCGATCGCATTCGCAGACCCCATTCCTGCCACAGGCCACGGCGAAGCGGCTGCGCAGCCGGCCTCGAGCCTGCCGCCGAGCGCCGCCGCTGCAGCGGGCCCGCGGGTGGAGCTGCGTGGGATCTGGCATCGCTTCGCCGGCGCCTCCGCATGGACCCTGCAGGATCTGAACCTGGCCCTGCGGCCCGGTGAACTGGTGGGGCTGCTGGGGCCCTCCGGATGCGGCAAGACCACCCTGCTGCGCCTGATCGCCGGCTTCGAGTCGCCGGAGCGCGGCGAGATCCAGCTGGATGGACGCTGCGTGGCGGCTGCCGGTCGCTTCCTGCCCCCGGAGCGGCGTGGCGTGGGGATGGTGTTTCAGGACTACGCCCTCTTCCCCCATCTCGATGCCTGGGCGAACACCTGCTTCGGACTTCGAGCCCAGGGAGACCGAAGCCGGGCGGCCTGGTTGCTGGAGCTGCTCGGGCTCGGCGGGCTGGAGCACCGCTACCCCCATGAACTCTCGGGCGGGCAGCGCCAGCGGCTGGCCCTGGCCCGGGCCCTGGCCCCGGGGCCGGCGGTGGTGCTGCTCGATGAGCCGTTCTCCAATCTCGATGTGGAGGTGCGCCTGCGCCTGAGAAGTGAGCTTCCCGGTGTGCTGGCCCGTTGCGGCACCAGTGCGCTGCTGGTCACCCACGACCCGGAGGAGGCCCTGGCGGTGGCCGACCGCGTGGCGGTGCTGCAGGAGGGGGAGCTGCAGCAGGTGGCCTCTCCTCTCGAGCTGGTGCACCGGCCGGCCACGGCCTTCGTGGCCCGCTTCGTGCTCGGGGCGCTGCCGCTGCCTGCCCGCCTGCGCGAGGGAAGGATCCTCACCGCCGTGGGGGAGCTGGAACCCGTTCGGGAGGCTGAGCCTGTGTTCGAGGCTCCACCCCCGGTACCGGCGGCCCCTGCCCGGCCCGACGCGCTGCAGGTGCTGCTGCGCCCCACCGATCTGCGCTTCGCCCCGGCCGGCACCGCCAGCGATGGCGCGGCGGAGGTGGAGGTTCTCGGCAGGGAGTTTCTCGGCCGCGACTGGCTGTATCTGGTGCAGCACCCGCAGGGCCGCCTGCGGGTGCGCCAGCCCCTCGCCGTGAATCTGGCCCGTGGCGAGCGGCGCCTGCTCAGCCTGGCGGCTGATGCCGAGCCGATGCTCTTCCCCGCCGGTCAGCCGCTCCGGCCTTGCCCCGCAAATGCTGCGGCCCTGGATGCGCGGCACAGCTGAGCCTCAGCCCTGCCAGAGGTTGCGGCTCTGGCGCAGGCGGGCCAGCTCGGCCGCATCGCCAGCCCGCAGGAAGAGATTGGTGGCCTTCTCCAGGCCGATGCCGCTGGGAATGGTGGGCAGCCCGGCGGCGCGCCGCTGCCGAACGGCGGCCAGTCGCTCGGCGATCGCCCGGTCGTGCGGGGCCTGGGTGGCAGCCCAGGCGAGGTTGGTGGCGGTGTATTCGTGGGCGCACCACACCCGGGTGGTCTCCGGCAGGCCGGCCAGCCGCGCCAGCGAGCGGTGCATCTGCTCCGGCGTGCCCTCGAACAGCCGTCCGCAGCCACCGGCGAAGAGGGTGTCGCCGCAGAACAGATCGCCCGCCACCCCATCGTCTCCGGGCAGGTGGAAGGCGAGGTGATGGGCGGTATGGCCCGGCACCGCCAGCACCTCGACCCTGCGGCCGAGGTGCTCCAGCCGGTCTCCATCAGCCACACCATGGGTCTGGAAGGGGATGCGGGCCCGGTCGGCGGCGGCGGCGATCACGGCCGCCTCCGGCCAGTGCCGCAGCAGGGCGGGGGTGCCGCCGATGTGATCGGCGTGGTGATGGGTCTGCAGCACCGCCTCGAGCTGAAGGCCGCGCGCATCCAGCCACCGCCGCACCGGTTCGGCCACAGCCGGGTCCACCACCACCGCCCGGGATCCACACCGCAGCACGAACACGTAGTTGTCCTGCAGCACCGCGATCAGCTCGATCGCGATCGGCTCCCCGGCGCTGTCGCGCCGGCACGGCGGCTGAGGCGGCATCGGTACAGTCCGGATGGTGGCACTCCATGATCCCCGCCTCCGGCCATCCGCGGGGGCCTGCTCTCCTCCCTGACCGCTCCCTGGCCGCTTCCTGGCCGCCCCCCGCCCTTCCGCAGGGCTCCCGGCGCTGCTCTGCGTCTCCGAATTCCCCCTCTGCTGCCCCTGCCGTGCCCCCCACCGCTGCCCCTCCGCTCACCGTGGCTCTGGCCAAGGGGGCGCTGCTTGAGGACTCCGTGGCCCGCCTCGCCGCTGCCGGGCTCGACTTCGCCGCCATCCTCGAACCCAGCAACCGCCAGCTGATGCTGCCCAGCGCCTGTGGCACGGCCCGTGCCCTGCTGGTGCGCAATGCCGATGTGCCCGTCTACGTGGCCTATGGCCAGGCCCAGCTGGGGGTGGTGGGCTTCGATGTGCTTCAGGAGCATCAGCTGCCGGTGGCGCAGCTGGTGGATCTGGGGTTCGGTGGCTGCCGCATGAGCGTGGCGGTGAAGGCGACGAGCCCCTACCGCCGCGCCGCCGATCTGCCCGCCCATTGCCGGGTGGCCAGCAAGTTCACGCGCTGCGCCGAGGCGTTCTTCGCGGCGATGGAGCTGCCGGTGGAGCTGATCCATCTGGCTGGATCGGTGGAGCTCGGGCCGATCACCGGCATGAGCGAGGCGATCGTGGATCTGGTGGCCAGCGGCCGCACGCTGCGGGAGAACGGCCTGCTGGCGATCGAGGATCTGTTCCACAGCACCGCCCGGCTGGTGGGCCATCCCCTCGCCCTGCGTCTCGATGACGGCAGGCTGCAGGCCATTGTGGAGCGGATCCGCGCCGTCTCGCGCGCCCGGGTCCCCGCCGGCGGGGCGGCCTGATGGCCTCCCTGGATCTGCAGCGGCTGCGGCGCCTGCTGCCCTATCTCGCCCGCGACCGCCGGCGCCTGCTGGCCTCGCTGCTGCTGCTCATCCCCCTCGCCCTGGCCGGAGCGATCCAGCCGCTGCTGGTGGGTCAGGCGATCGCGGTGCTCCGCCGCGAGACGCGCCTTCCCCTGCTCACCGAGCTGCCGGTTCCCGTCGCCCTGCGGATCCTGGTGGGCCTGCTGCTGCTGGCGGTGCTGCTGCGCCTGGCGCTGCAGGGCACCCAGAGCTTCAACGTGCAGGTGGTCGGCCAGCGGCTCACCGCCCGGATCCGCGCCGATCTGTTCCGTCATGCGATGGAGCTCTCGCTGCGCTTCCACGACCGCACCCCCGTGGGCAAGCTGCTCACCCGCCTCACCAGCGACGTGGATGCCCTGGCCGAGGTGTTCGGCAGCGGCGCGGTCGGCGCCCTGGCCGATCTGGTCACCCTGGCGGTGATCGCGATCACGATGCTCCTGATCGAGTGGCGGCTCGGGCTGCTGCTGCTGCTGCTGCAGATCCCCGTGGCAGCGGTCATCCTCTGGCTGCAGGCCCGCTACCGCCGCGCCAACTACCGGGTGCGCGAGGAACTCGGCCAGCTCAACGCCGATCTGCAGGAGAACCTGCAGGGGCTGGAGGTGGTGCAGATGTTCCGGCGCGAGGCGGTGAACAGTGCGCGCTTCGCCGCCACCACAGACCTCTACCGGCGCGCCGTGACCGGCACCATTTTTTACGACAGCGCCATCTCCGCCTGGATCGAGTGGGTGGCGCTGGCTGCCGTGGCGGTGGTGCTGGCCCTCGGAGGCGTGATGGTGGATGGCGGGGCGATGGGCCTCGGCACCCTCACCACCTTCATCCTGTTCTCACAGCGGCTGTTCGATCCGCTACGGCAGCTGGCGGAGCGCTTCACCCAGATCCAGGGCGGTCTCACCGCGGTGGAGCGGATCGGCGAACTGCTCGAGCAGCCGATCGAGATCAGCGACCGGCCATCCCCGGGAGCCGCTGCCGCCGACTGGCCTGCCCGCCTGGCGGCCGGTCGGACAGCGGCAAGCCCCCAGGGCCATGGAGCCGGTGAGGTGGTGTTCGAGGCGGTGAGCTTCGCCTACCGGCCCGATGAACCGATCCTCCGCGATCTCTCCTTCCGCATCGCCCCTGGCGAACACGTGGCGATCGTGGGTCCGACAGGCTCCGGCAAGACCACCATCATCCGGCTGCTCTGCCGTCTCTACGAACCGCAGAGCGGCCGCATCCTGCTCGATGGCGTCGACATCCGTGAGCTTCCCCAGGCGCTGCTGCGCCGGCGACTCGGGGTGGTCCTGCAGGACACCTTCCTGTTCAGCGGCAGCGTCGCCGACAACCTCCGTCTCGATGCCGATCTCAGCGACACCGAGCTGGACTCGCTCTGCCGCGATCTCGGCCTGCAGCCGCTGCTGGGCCGCCTGGAGCAGGGGCTGGCCACCGAACTGCGCGAGCGCGGCGCCAATCTCTCCTCCGGAGAGCGGCAGCTGCTGGCGGTGGCACGGGTGGCCATCCGCGATCCGGCCGTGCTGGTGATGGACGAGGCCACGGCCTTTCTCGATCCCTCCACCGAAGCCACGCTCCAGAGCGATCTCGAAGCCCTGCTGCAACACCGCACGGCAATCGTGATCGCCCATCGCCTCGCCACGGTGGAGGCCTCAGACCGCATCCTGGTGCTGCGCCGCGGCAGGCTGGTGGAGCAGGGCAACCATCGCACCCTGCGTGCCGCCGGCGGGCTCTACGCCCAGCTGGCGGAGCTTCAGGAGAAGGGACTGGCCACGCTCTGAGCGCTGCCGGGATCCCTCGCGCCCGTTGGGCCCACCTGCAGGGCCATCGGCTCGCAGTCCGTGGGCTGCGGTGGCATCCCCCCTTCCCCCAGCAGCCCCTCCTCCTTCAGCCACTGCAGGATCAGGGCCGCCAACCGCTCGGGCATCGTGCGCATCGGCAGGTGGCCCGCTCCCTCCAGCAGCGCGAAACGGTGCTCCGGGCAGTAGCCGGCGAGGTGGCGCACATAACGGGGCGCCATCACCGTGTCGCGGCTGCCGGCGATCCAGAGGCTCGGCACCCGCAGGCCCGCCGCCAGCCGCGGCAGCTCCGCCACCGCGGCGCGGCTGGTGCTGCAGGCCAGCAATCCGCGGGCGGCGCGCAGATCCGCCACCAGGGGCGCCCGCCAGGCCGCCAGGGCGGGCACCGCCGCCAGCCAGCCGGGGCGCAGGGCCAGGAAGGCACTTCCTCCCTGGCGCACCCGGGCGAAGGCACGCGGCTGATACACCCCGCCCCCTGCCCCCACCTGCACCAGGCCCCGCAGCTGCCCACCGAGGAGGGGGGCCGCATGCAGCGCCACACTGCCGCCGAGGGAGTGGCCCAGCAGCACCACCGGCCTGTCGCCGGCCTGCCGCCGCACCGCATCCGCCAGCCAGCGGCCATAGCCGGCCAGGCTCGGAGCCAGACCCCGGGGCCGAGGCTCCGCGCCGAAACCCGGCAGGTCCGGACTCCAGAGGCTCAGGCTTGCCGCCAGCTGCGGGCTGAGCGGGTCCCACAGGCGGCCGGAGAGCAGCCAGCCGTGCAGTGCCACCAGCAGGGGGCCGGCCGGATTCGACCCTGCCGGAGAGGCCGCCGGCTTCGCGTCAGCGGTGTCGGCGGCACGTCTCTCGGGCACAGGCCTCTGCAATGGCCTCCACCCTCGCCCAGATCGGGGGCCTTCCGCCAGGATCGTCAGACTGCGTTGCCCGCCGCGTGCCGGATCCGCTGCCCGATCCCAGCCCCACCCTGCTGCTGAGCCTCTACGGGCCGCGTCATCGCCTCTGCCCCACACCCAACCCTCAGCTGACGCTGGTGCTCAGTTTCGATCGGGCCATCGACCTGATCGAGCTTGAACAGCTCTGCGATGCCGTGGGCTGGAGCCGCCGGCCCCTGCGACGCGTGCGCAAGGCGCTCGACAACAGCCTTCTCTGTGTGGGCCTCTGGCGCCACGACGTGCGGCTGCCGCGGCTGGTGGGCTTCGCCCGCTGCACCGGCGACGGTGTGGTCGACGCCACGGTGTGGGATGTGGCGGTGCACCCCCTCTATCAGGGCGCCGGCCTCGGCAGGCAGCTGATGGATTTTGTGATCGCCGAGCTCAGGCAGCTGGGGGTCGACCGGGTGAGCCTGTTCGCTGATCCCCAGGTGGTGGGGTTCTACGAGGGCCAGGGGTGGGAACTGGAGCCGCTGCGGCGTCGCTGTGCCTTCTGGTACGCACCCTGAGCAGGGGCTCCGCCTGGGGGTGCTTCAGCAGTCTCCGGGCCGGGGGCCGCATAGAGGGCGGCCAGTTGCGCGGGGTCAGCGCCCCGTTGCCAGGCACGGCGAAGCCGGGCATTGGCGATCGCTGTTCGCAGCACGCCCAGCCGCTGCCAGCGGCGGCCGCTCACCTGCAGCGATGCCGGCAGCACGCCGATGGCCTCACGCCGCCGCAGCCGCATCGCCAGCTCCAGATCCTCCATCAGAGGAAGCGGCGCGATGCCGCCCGCCGCCGCCAGCCAGCTCCGGGAGATCAGCAGGCCCTGGTCTCCGTAGGGCAGGCTGAGCCAGCGGCTGCGCACGGCCACCAGAGCCTCCACCAGCCGCAGGGAGGCGTCGCTCCCCTCGATCGCGAGGCGGAAGGCCCAGGCCTGCCTCCGGCCATCCGCCATGGCGCGCCGCACCACGGAGCACCATCCCGCCGGCAGCCGCGCATCGGCATGCAGCAGCAGCAGCCAGGGAGCGGAGCTGGCGGCCAGCCCGTGGGCGAACTGGCGGCCCCGACCCGGAGCGCTGTGGATCACCTGCGCCCCGGCCAGCCGCGCCACCCATGCGGTTGCATCGCAACTGCCGCCATCCACCAGCACAAGCTCCGGATCGAGCCCGGCGGCGGCACCCAGATCGGCGAGCAGGGCCGGCAGTCGGGCGGCCTCGTCGCGGGCGACGATCACCACACTCAGGGCGGGGCTCATCGCCAGCGCCCCAGATCCTCCGGCCGGTCGAGATCGGCCCGGCAGGGCAGCAGAAGGGCGCTGATGCCCTCCCGGGCGGCGGCCTGCAGGGTCTGCTCGCAGACGCGGTCGCCACCCCAGGCGATCGCCGCCTCTGCCCCGCAGAAGAGCCGGGCCGCCGGGCCGGCCCGCTGCAGGTCGAGGCCGAGCAGCCAGTAGCCGCCATCCGGCGCAGGCCCGAGCACCATCGCCTGGCCCCTCGCCAGGGCGGAGAAGGCAGCGCGCAGATCGAGCGCCGAGAGTTCGGGCAGATCACTGCCGATCAGCACAATCTGCCGAACACCTTCGCGACCTGCCCGGACCACCTGGCGGCGCAGCCGCAGCCCGAGCGATCCCTCACCCTGATCCACCACCCGGGCCAGTCCCAGTTCGGCACCCCAGCGGGCCGCCGCCCCCGGCCCCAGGCCGCTGCAGGCCAGCAGCAGGTCGATCGAGCCGCTGCACGCCTGCCGGGCCGCCGCCGCCACATGGGTGGTGAGCCGCTGCTGCACCGCAGCGGCCCGGGCGGCCCCCACATCCGCCGCCAGTCGGCTCTTGCAGCGCCCCGGCGCCGGCCATCGGGCGAGGATCACCAGGCGGCGATGGGGACGCCTCACCGGCTGCGGGGCAGTTCGGCAGGCCGCACGAGGATCTCGAGGCGCTGATCGCCGCGCCGCAACGCAAGGGTCAGGGGTTCGCCCACCCGGCCCTTATCCACCGCCAGCTGAACCTCCGAGGGATTGTCCACAGCCGTGCCGCCCACCTTCTCAATGAGGTCGCAGGCCTTGAGCCCACCCTGCGCGGCGGGGCTGCCCTCCATCACCTCCACCACCACCACACCATTCACCTCCGGCAGGGTGCAGGCGTCGGTGGCGCCGTTGATCTCCCGGGCAAGCTGCGGGGTGAGCGCCTGCAGACGCACCCCGATATAGGGATGGGAGGCGTAGCCGCGATCCAGGATCTGGGCGGCGATCTGGCGGGCGGTGTTGATCGGGATCGCGAAGCTCAGGCCGGCGCCCGGCGCCTGCCGGATCGCGGTGTTGATGCCGATCACCTCACCGCGGTCGTTGATCAGCGGACCGCCGCTGTTGCCGGGGTTCACGGCGGCATCGGTCTGGATGTAGGGCACCCGTTGCCCCTCACCGAGGGCATTGGTGCGCTCGATGGCGCTGATGATCCCGGCCGTCACGGTGTTGTCGAGGCCGAGGGGGTTGCCGATCGCGATCGCCCACTCCCCGGGCTTCACCCTGGCGGAATCCCCCAGCGGGGCCACCGGCAGCCGGGAGGCCACCAGCTTCACCACCGCCACATCGGTGAGGGGATCACCACCGAGCACCTTGCCCACGAAGCTGCGGCCATCGGGAAGGGTCACCCGCACCTCGCTGGAGCCCTCCACCACATGGGCATTGGTGAGCACCACACCATCGGAGCGGGTGATGAAGCCCGAGCCCTGTCCTTGGCGCTGCTGGATCGCCGGACCGCCTCCGAGGATGCCGCCGAGGGGGTTGACCGTGCGCTTCACCGTGTCGATCCGCACCACCGCCGGTCCCACCTTCTCCACCGCCTCCACGATCACGTTGCCGGAGGGCTTGAACGGCACGGCGGGTGGAGCGTCGCTGATCCGAGCCTTCTCCGCCGGCGGCGTGCCGCCGGGAAGCCGCAGCATCCCGTCACACCCTGCCAGCAGCAGGGGGAGCATCAGGCTGCCGAACAGCGGGAGCGCACGCGGGTGCATCGGGATGGCACGGGAAGTTCAGGCTGTATTTAAGACGGGCCCGAGCTCACACGCTGCCTATGATCACCAGCCACGGGGGAGTGCTGAGGGTGGGTCATGAGGGGTCCGACGGGCTGCGATCGGTCGGTGTCTCCGAGCAGACGGGTGAAACGCTCTGGCAGCAGGTGCAGCAGGCACTCCAGCCCAATCTGAGCCGGCCCACCTTCGAGACCTGGATCCGTCCGGCCCGTTTTCTCTCGTTCAGTGCCGGGGAACTGCGCCTTGAGGCCCCGAACGCCTTCACCTGCAGCTGGCTGCGCAAGAACTACCAGAGTCAGATCGCTGCCGTTGCCAGCGAGATCGCCGGCTGCAGCGTGGCGGTGGAGGTGGTCGCCGCCAGCGGTGGCACCGATCCGCACCCTTCCCTGGCAGGAACGCTTCCGGCGGAAAGCCCCCTCCCGGCCAGCGGCTCCTCAGAAGCCCCAGCCGCTGCCGGCAACGTGTTGTTTCCGGGATCCCGCGCCTCCGACTCGGTACCCGGCTCGCTGCCGGCTGGCCCCGGCCAGCAGGGAATGGCGGCAGCGATCACGCCCCAGTCCCCCGCAGGCGGCATTCCCCTGGCAGGGCTGAACAGCCGCTACAGCTTCAGCCGCTTCGTGGTGGGGCCCAACAGCCGCATGGCCCATGCGGCCGCTCTCGCCGTGGCGGAGTCTCCCGGTCGCGAGTTCAATCCGCTCTTCATCTGCGGCGGTGTGGGTCTGGGCAAGACCCACCTGATGCAGGCGATCGGTCACTACCGCCTGGAGATCGACCCGCTGGCACGCGTATTCTACGTGAGCACCGAAACCTTCACCAACGATCTGATCCAGGCGATCCGCAAGGACGGCATGCAGGCCTTCCGCGATCGCTACAGGGCGGCCGATCTGATCCTGGTGGATGACATCCAGTTCATCGAGGGCAAGGAGTACACGCAGGAGGAGTTCTTCCACACCTTCAACGCCCTGCACGAGGCCGGCCGCCAGATCGTGATTGCCTCGGATCGCCCTCCCAGTCAGATCCCGCGGCTGCAGGAGCGACTCATCTCACGCTTCTCGATGGGCCTGATTGCCGACATCCAGGTGCCGGATCTGGAGACCCGCATGGCGATCCTGCAGAAGAAGGCGGAGGGGGAGGAGATGCACCTGCCGCGCGATCTGATCCAGTACATCGCCGGCCGCTTCACCTCCAACATCCGCGAGCTCGAGGGGGCCCTCACCCGTGCGGTGGCCTTCGCCTCGATCACCGGGCTGCCGATGACGGTGGAATCGGTGGCGCCGATGCTGGATCCGGTGGGCCACGACGTGGAGGTGACCCC
>Ga0169931_10010515_pt1 | contig 13185 bp, 13 predicted proteins | sample Kivu_15m_20L_FD_129675 | JGI IMG/M metagenome (GOLD analysis project Ga0169931, IMG submission 129675) | Freshwater microbial communities from Lake Kivu, Western Province, Rwanda to study Microbial Dark Matter (Phase II) - Kivu_15m_20L... | ecosystem: Environmental > Aquatic > Freshwater > Lake...
AAGTCAATGGATGGTCTCGTGATGGCTGCAGCAATGTCTGGATTTGAGGCGAGGTGTACCACAGTACGAACTCCGTCTAGGGCAGAAGTCAGTGTTGGAAGATCGCGTACGTCTCCGGTGACGATTGACAAACGCAAATCACCAAGGTTGTGTTCATAGTGCCACTGCTTGCCTGATGAGAAGTTGTCGAACACCACGAGACGCTTCAAATGCGGTATCGTCAGCAGTCGGTCTACAAAGTGGCTGCCGATAAATCCCGCACCACCAATAATTGCGACTGATTCAAGACGGCCAGACATTAGAGATTGTATGTCAGAGCGAGTTGTGGATAGGGAAAGAAGATCATAGGGATCACGAGAGATATCTTGTACATTACAATGTCCACTGTCTCGAACTGCTTTATGACGAATTTACGTAGGGACTACTGCGGCCTCAATGCCTTATAGTCCAACTCTGATATGACGCCGATTTCGAGTTCGAAAGCTTCCGTTGTAACTCATCAGTACATCCCCATCACTGAGATTTGATCTGAACTATCACCCACAAGTTGAAGTTCCATGAAAAGGGGAACGGAAAGTGATGGAGCTTCATACTGAGACGCACATCGTTTGATACAGCGTTTCTCAATTCACACAACATTCCAGGGAAGTGGTTACGATGCTCCCGATAGTGCGTCAACCATGAATTTAGACCGAGTTTCGTCTGTTTTCTCCTCGTAGTCAGAGATTGCAGGATTCGTAGCAGCAGTCCCGGCTCACATGGCAGGTAGACCGTTAAAACACCATTATTGCGCAATACCCTCACCAACTCGGAAACCGCCATTCTCAAATCTGGTACATGAGCCAGAAGACAGGTTGAAATTACTCTGTCGAATGTCTTGTCGGCGTACGGTAGTCGCTGAACATCAATCGAATCGGTTACTACTGTCACTCCAGCTGTCGGATTAGCTTGACTGAGAAGATCAGGAGACAAATCGGTCAAGAGATATGTCTGGAATTGATGTCGTACGTACCCGTGGTGTTGCCCTTGCCCCCCCCCACTTCCAGAACTCTAGAAAATTCTCGACCTCTCAACCATCGACTCCGCTCCATTTGATGATGTGATATGGAACTTACGACTCCCACAATTCCCGTGTTAACAACTTCCCGATGATAGAGACCGTAATGTGATTTCAATTCATCTTCACGGTCTGCAGTACTCATTCCCTCATCGTAACTACACACATACACCTCCTTTGATGGGTTCTACATTCCCGAACGCTTCGAGTTCAAAGACTCGTCTTCATGGGAGCATCTTGAAACTATCGCTCCGAGTATCAACACCACGAGAAATTCATCGCGTTTTTTTAGAAGTGCCGTTCTAAGATCTCGGTACTCTGGCAGGAGTTCCCCCGCCCAGGTTCTTTGAAAATGAAATGTTAAGCCAAGGTTGATGAAGAATGAGAGCGTAAAGACAACGCCGAGACCAGAGTAGAACATTATTCGTGCCGTGCGGTAATTCTCTGCCCAGAACCATAATCTCAGTAGCGATATGGTTCCCACCAGTAGGACTAAAGGTAAGAAATCAATTAGATAGCGGTGAGTAACTCCGTATGCAGTGATTGTCGGTAGAGTTGTCGCTGCTGCACAAATGCCGAACGTCAGTAGCATATGTGCGTTGAGTGATTTTGGGCCACAGGAGTGGGTTCGCCTGAACGAGAGCCACAACAGCGCACCCGAAATAGAGGCGAGAAGATAGACCCCGTAAGTTGGGGGAAGACTCGCTGTCATTTCGGTTTCGATGTCATCAGAGCGAATTGGCCATAGAGCCTTTACGCCAGGATTCTCATGAACTATCGAACGAATCGCTTCTGTGTTTATCGCGGGGAATCTGAAGCCGAAGTAAGGGAAAGACTTTTCTACTTCAATCGTGTCAGGACGAAGATATTGGAATATGAGAGTCGGAATGTTGTCAAGTCGATTTGGAGTCCCGACTCTTTCGAGACGCGAACTCCGAATTGAGCTTGATGCGACGCCTTCATGAATGTTGAATGGAATCGCGAATGGTTGGCCAAATTTTGCCTGATTGATGGATGCGAACGCCATGAACGGCAGGATCGCAATAGGAATCAACGCGAGGCTTGTTCTGCTGTTTCTATAACTTTGATAGGTATGGCGACCCACAACGATTACGAGAAGAAGTGAACCTAGCAAGCCTCCGCCACTGGGTCGGCTCAGAATTCCTCCCACAGCCACCGCAGAGAGCCAAAGTAAGAATACGAGTCGTGGTTGGGTCCAGTATTTGATGGCAAGCACCAGAGCCAAGAGTGACATGCCGGTCGCCCAAATCAAGGCCTCCTCATAGAGCAGTGGTCGCGAGGATAGAAATACGAACGGGGTAGATAGAGCGGGTGCTGCACCAATGATTAAATCAACGAAGTTACTTGATATACGTATATCAAGCACGGACTCCAGCACTCCGGTAAGCCAGAGGGTAGAAACTAAGACGAGCAGTATTCCTGCTGAGATGAAGAAGACTTCCCATTGGAAGACATTGTTCCCAAAGACAAAAACAAACGGCAATCGAATCAGCGAAGGGAATACCCCCTGGTATCCAACACATGAAAGTTCTCTGGGAAAGCATTCAAGGTCAAGAAACGCTCGGTCTACAGCCAGGCTCCCAGCCTGCATTGATTTGGCTTGTGCTGTGAAGAAGTGTGCTCGTCCTGAGTCCGTCGTTCTCGACCAAAAGCTCAACGTTCCACCCGTCAGAATCCAGAACTGTATATAAAAAGAAAATGCTGCCCCGAAAACTCTGTATCGCGAAGTCGTAGACATTCGCAGAGTCTACAAAGAGGGATAGCGAAGTTAAAGCAAAGGTTTGCTCTATGTTGCCCACTTTTGGGTCTAGCATTCAGTGATGCGCAAGCTCAATGTCGTAATGGCAGTTTTTAACGAAGTTCAAACTGTTCGCCAAGCCATTGAAGGGGTATTGGCGCTAGACCTGAAAGACATTGACCTACGGCTGATCGTTGTGGAGAGTAACTCCTCAGACGGAACACGTGAGATCGTTGAGGGCTACCTGAACTGTCCTCGTGTCACGATCATCTTTGAGGCTTGTCCGTTGGGAAAAGGCGCAGCAATTAGACATGGTCTTGGACTTATCACTGACGGGCTTGTGCTGATTCAGGATGCTGACCTTGAGTATTCCTTTGATGATTATCCTGCGTTGCTTGAACCGATTACTTCTGATCGGGCCAAGTTTGTTCTAGGAAGTCGTCATAATCAAACTCGTCCGATGCGGAATTTTAGGGATGCCACGTTTGTCTCAGGGTTAATGAACGCGGCTCATCGAGTATTCACGTTACTATTCAATGTCGTTTACCGGACGCAATTACGAGATCCATTTACGATGTTTAAGGTATTTGACTCGCATTGCATTGCTGGACTGCATTTTACTTCGAATCGATTTGATTTTGACTGGGAGTTGGTGGCGAAACTTGTTCGGCGAGGATTTATGCCAATTGAAGTGCCAGTTACGTATCACTCTCGAGGCTTTGATGCGGGCAAGAAGATCAGGTTTGTTCGAGACCCCTTGACATGGCTGGTTGCTCTAATCAAGTTCAGGTTTGTTCAAATCAACTCCGCGGACTCTGAATGAGTCTGCAGACGAACGTGCGATTCGCTAAGTCTCTCAGTCGAGACTGGATGTCAAGATCGATACACAGGTGGCCCTTAATCATGATCTTGGGGATCGTATTGATTGTTTATGGAAGTGTCTTGTTCGGTGGCAGGACGCTGTCAACAAGTTCATATACCTTTGGAGTCTTCGGAAGTAGAGTCTCCGAAGCGGGTGAATACCGGTCAAGCACTGATGGTTATCGGCTTGACCCGGGAGCCTCTTCATGGCAGTTTGAGCCTTGGGCTCACATCACGGCTGGGGCATATCGTCAGATTGATCCACCAGTTTGGAATCAGTATCAGGGCCTAGGGGTGCCGCTACTTGGCAATATGCAAAGTAGTGCGTTAGACCCCGCAATGATACCCGTCTTTCTTAAACCCACGTTGCTCATGTGGGATCTGGTGATGATTAGTTCAATTCTCCTCTCAATGATTTCGATGTACTTTCTTGCGTTCAAGCTCATCAGTAGTCGACTCGGAAGTTTCGTTGCGAGTATCTCATTTGCTTTGAGCGGCTTCTTCTTTGTTTACAACAACAACAGCTTTGCGCGAACCTATCTCTACACGCCTCTACTTTGTTTGGTGACTCATATTGCACTGCACTCAAAACTCAAGTCGCAGATGTTCCTGATTTCTGTCATTGTTTACCTTGTCATAGCAGTTGGCATGCCAGAGTCATTTACTCTTGTCTTTGTCACGACGACCGCGTTCGGTTTTTGGAGTGCAGTCAGGCGAGAGTCGACAATAACCATACGAGAAAGACTCAGTCGGCTAAGTATCGGTTATATCGCGGGCGTGCTGCTTTCAGCACCAATTCTCTTAACGTTTCTTGAATATGAGAGAAATGCGCATCACTCTCATGGAAGCGCTGGTGAGTCAGCAGTAGCTGTTGACCCAGTACGAGAGTTGCTCAAATTGATTTCACCTTTCGTAACTGGGTTACCATCATCCTCGGTGCCAGGAGTATCTGTAACTCGTGGTTGGCTTGGTGCGAGCGTTCTAACTCTCTCTCTTATTGGATTGTTAAGCCGACTCACGCCACTTGGTTTGCGAGTAACCCTTGGTTTGCTTGCCGCTTTTCCGATTTGGAAGGTTTTCGGGCTTCCACAGTCAGAATTATTGGCGCGTCTGCCAATCTTCGAGCGAATCAACTATCCAGCTTGGGCACTTCCGACAATTATTTTTCCATTGGCCCTGTTGGCTGGATATGGCATTCGGTGGATCCAAGCGAGTAACAAAAATTCTCGACGTTCGACCATCGCTGCTGGAATTATCACATCGGTTTTCTTTGTACTGATTGAGAGCAATTGGGGCGAGATCAGAGAGGTTAACAATGTTCAGCTAGTGACAGGTCTCGGTTTTTCAATCGGTGTGACTCTGCTGGTGTGGGTGTTGCTGAGCTGGCCTCACCAACGCCGCGCGCGCTCCACGTCATTCGCAGTGCTCGTGACCCTTGAGCTTCTGGTATTGGCACCATTACTGATTTACCCCACAAGAACCGACCCATTCAAGGAACCTTCATGGTTGGGGACTGTGAAGCGACAACAAGGAACCAACAATCTACACCGTGTTTTTGCGACCGATGGGCTTCTGTTTCCAAACACCGCAGCAACGTTCGGACTCCGAGACGTTCGAATGGTGGACGCTCTCTATGTCAGTCGAACATGGAGATATATACAGACATTTGTGGAACCCGAAATTGGGACTCGATTCATTGGAGGAGCGTTTGCGGGCGAGGAGTTGACGCCAGCCTGGATTGAGAATAACCCGATGTTTGATATTCTAGGCGTTAAGACAGTATTGGGCTCAAAACCAATACCTGACACAACGATTCTTGAGTTATCTAGGGACTTCTCAAGACTCACCAACGTCTCCGTACAAACAACTACCGTAAGTCGGAGAACCGCAACCGCCTTGTTTTTTTCACCGCCCGGTCAGGCGGTGCTACCGGAAAGCCTATTGGAAGATGCGAATGAGATTTCATTTCGCTACGGATTGGATGACCAGGCTTATCGTGATCCCAACGCCGACGGAGTGAACTTCGTAGTACGTCAAGTTGGAGCGTCAGAGTCGGAAACAATTGAGCTCTGGCGTGACACTGTTGTTCCGACGTTTGACTCCGACAACGCAGGATGGAGAGCTGTTTCGATACCGATTCTAACACCTCGCAACTCAAAGAACAGTGACATCGTAATTTCAGTTGAATCGAGAAGTAACTCATCAACAGATTGGGCGGTAGTAACCGACTTGCGTTCAGCTGGACCCTCGCGCACGTCGGATGAGACATCGCAGTTTAGGCTGACGGAAGTCAGCAACGGAACTTTCATTTACGAGAATGTTCGTTCCACAACCGGCATTACAGTAGCCACAAGAGTGTTCAGTGTGAAGTCTGACGATGACGCCTTTAAAGTCTTCGAGAAACTCTCGACAATGCGACGAGACGGTAGTTTAGAAGTTGGCGCTTTTGACCCGAGACGAGATGTCGTAGTTGAGCGTCAAACAAATCTGCAAATCAACCAATGTCGCCCCAATCAAACACCACGCGCCAAGTTTGTTATGGTGTCAAGTCTTGAGATTAAGGCTGAAGTGATGTCAGATTGTGAGGGAGTTGTGGTTTTCGCAGCTGCCTACTATCCAGGATGGAAGGCCATCGTGAATGGGAAGAGTGCTGAAGTTCTCCCCGCAAACATCGCACTGATTGGGGTACCAATCAAAGCTGGTGAAAGTGACATCACTCTTGCCTATCAACCGAATTCGTTTACAGGCGGGATACTTGTGTCATTGCTGATAACCGTTGTCATGGCGGGCACATCTGTGGTTTTCTCTAAGTCGAAGAACCGACTGATACGTAGGTAAACCGGGTTCCGCCAGTCGACACGTCATTATGACTTCTTAAACGTTTTCGGTTTCAAGGTGTGTCGGAGCGGTCTGTCGGCGCAGACATGTAATCTAAGAAGTCTCTAGAGCACTACTGACGATGAAGCTTTAACTCGTTGAGTCCGGCAGTCGAGATTGCGCAAAGCTTACGACTATAACCTCTTCAGTATTACGAAGAACTCAAGTTGGTTCCTGAGTGTGTGATAGACCCTTTCAACTTGAAGAGGGATCTTATAAAGTTCAACGACTACTTCGACAATCGCCTCAAAACTGTCTGGTGTGAACTGCCATGCATGAACGTCCAGATAGCCCCCGCGACTACTCCGGAACTCTTCGATTGCTGCTTGAAAGCGAGGAACTGCATCAGCAATCTCACCACTCAGACCCTTCCAATGTCCTGTGGGGTCATTATGTGTAGTTAAAGCGCGATGCTCAATCACGCTGGCCAGGGTGTGAATCCGACGCCGTTCTTCACGTGCCGTGACAACTTCGGCCAAATTACTTGACTCTAACAATGCGTCGAAACAATATCTATGGTCAGGAACAATTAGGAAGTATCTTCCCCGCGGTAGTAGAAGCGTGGATATCTCTTCTAGGTGAGTAACAACATCAGGCTGGTGTTCGATGACATGACTACTTAATATGGCCGAGAATTTCAATGAGATTGAAGATAACGACTTTCCAGCAACCGGATCAATCCGGAAATTGACCTCTGGAATCGACTCCACCTCGAGACCGAGTTCTATCGCGCGCACAACCAATTGCTCACGAGTCATGACGTCACTGGTGAAACTTCCTTGAATACGCGGACGAGTGAATGGTGAAATTTCAAGAACTTCTGTCGGCTTCGCAAATTTGCGGATCAATTCTACAAAGTCATCAGCACAAGATATCTCGCCCGAACGACGGCCTTCGCCTTTGCCGAAGTTCAAGAAGTGTTTGTGAAGCTCGAAATCGCTGAGATGCTTTAAATCAGAGTTAAACCTCCGATAGATCACATCAGAGAAGGGACTCGGGAAGTCGGCGTCAGTACCGATAAGCATGGCAACTGGGATTCCTGCGGTTGTGCCTGAAGAAGCCGCCAATCAGGCGAGAGCCAAAGGCGAGCAATGTGTAGCAAGACGCAGATAACAGGAAAAGAGGGCAACAAGTACTAATTGATACTGACCTTCTAAATCCCACCGATGTGGAAGAGTAAACGGATAGTTGGAGTGGACGTTTGATTTTTCAATGCTACTCAGTAAACCTGACATTCCTAGTTACAAATCGAAAGAAGCGCACTTAAATGAAGAATTAGTGATTTGACCTCAACCAAGCCTCAGTCGCGTGCAGTGCTTCTGGTGTACCGATGTCCCAGAATCGCGATTTCTCGGACCAGGCCAGTACACGTCGGTTCACGATCAGCGGTTGCAGAATCTCGGCTAGATCAACTGGGTGCCCAGCGCCGGCACCTCTGAATGCCTGCTGCGACACAAATAGCAATCCGAGATCGATCCAATTGGCTTGGCCGGTATGGTTGCGTTTTGAGTATTCAGTGACAAGATCACCACTCACGACAACATTGCTCGGCTCGATGTCTGACTCATTCTTGTAGACGGTCATGACAGCATCCAATTGCAGTGACGTGAGTCTTGACTCTGCAGCAGCCAAATCTGTAGTCATTAGAGAGTCACCGTAAGTGATCCAGAACTGATTCGGTAACGATGGAGTAGCTCGGGCAATTGCCCCACCCGTACCGAGAAGAGTTGGTCCATCAGGCAAACACGAAACGTGTAGACCAGAAAATCTGTGCCGGGAAACAAAGAGCTCGACCTGATCGCCGAGTTCGCCCGTCAAAATCAATGCATCTGTAATTCCCATCTCAGCAAGACTTCGCAATTTATGCTCTAGAAATGGTACACCGTTAACCGGTACCAATACTTTGGGTACTAGCCCATTGGTTAGAGTTCGAATTCGTAGTCCGAGGCCACCCGCTAGGACGACGCATGTTCGCTGATGAGTTCTAGACTGCAGTTTGTACATCAGTCCGCGACCCTAATTGGCGACGATGATGCTTGAGCCCTCGTAGTCAATTCGGAATGGCACCTCCGTCAGGCTACGACGCATCATTTCCTCACGGAGATTGGTCTTTTGATCCGCGAAGAACAAGATGAATCCGCCGCCACCGGCACCGACAAGCTTGCCCCCTAGTGCACCGTGACGGACTCCAGCACCGATGATGTCGTCCACTTCTTCGTGCAATTCTGATGGTTGTCGCGCGAACTTAAGTTTCCATTGCTGCGTCAATATCTCACCTAGGTCATCAATAGCGCCTTGGATCAGTAAGTCGCGTGTTGCATAGCCAATCTCTCGGGTCTCATCGAGGTTTGAGCGAGCTGAGATCAGAGGAGTGCTCGAATCTGACTCACTTTGCAGCACCTCACTCGCCGATCTCCGAACACCAGTGTAAAAAAGCAGGAGGTCTTCCTCGAGTCGTTGACGCACCGAGCGTGAGATTTGAAGTCGCTCAATTTCAACAGACTCATCGTCGCGAAATGTGAAACTTGAGATCCCACCGGTTGCTGCAATGTACTGGTCTTGTTTACCTACACCCTCGCCCAGCCGGTCAATCTCTATCGTGCACGCCTCCGCGGCAACCTGCTCATTAGTAAGCGAAAGATGCTTATATTGAGCAAGCGCCTTCAAAACTCCGACTGTAAATGAACCCGAAGAACCGAGTCCGGTGCCTGCTGGAATGTCGGCCATCGATGAAATCTCAATAGAGCCCGTTAGATCAAAAGTACGTAAGCACTCGCGCAAAAGAGGATGTCGGATTGATGAGACATCAGTTGTACGTTCTACGCTGCTGTACTTGAGTAGGAATTCGGGGTCAAAGTTGTCATTAACCGCTATGTAGACATACCGAGATATAGCGGCGGCAATTAGAAATCCATGACCATTCTTGCGATAATACGAGGGCAAGTCGGTACCGCCGCCACCCAGTGAGATTCGTAATGGAGTGCGAGAGATTATCATTGGGCGTAAGCCATAGCCATTATCTCATGTACTGCCATAGTCGACTCAAGTGAAGCGCCAAGAGAACCCCTTCCCTTGATTCTGCGTATAAAGTCAGTGAATTCGAGGTGCCATGACTCATCGACTCCCGCGTACACCTCGCACTGAGTTTCTGGAATTCCCATTTCTGCCCTCATCTTGTGCACAGTTAGAGTTTCTGTACCGTAACTTCCTCCAAGTCCAGCAATCTCAATCTTTGCATGCTCAAGAGCGATTTCGAATGAGAAGAGGTTCTTCCACTCAGTCCATGAAGCATGCAGCCAGATAGTCGCATCATTTTCGGCAGCTAGCACCAGAAACGCATTGTCTTCAACTTCCATGTCCCAATACTCCGTGGTAAGTCGCGAGAACTCAAGTCGCAGAGAGCCAAACAAGTATGTAGCGAGGTCTATGAGGTGAGAACCCTGATCAAGAAGCTCGCCACCGCCAGACACATGCTTGTTTGCTCGCCACTCCTTCTCGTATCCGATGCGACCTCCATGACCATAGCGACCCCGTACCCACATCAAGCGACCAAATTCACCTGAGTCAATCAACGACTTCGCTGCTGTCACGGCTGGATGAAATCGATGATTGAACCCAATTGATACTTGTATCTTGTGGTGGTCAGCTGAAGTTTGTATTTGTCGAATCTCCTCAAGGGTTCGACCACCAGGTTTCTCAACAAGAACATGCTTCTTGTGTTCTATGGCGAGAATGCTGAGATCAGCCAAACTGTCATGCGTCGTCGCAATGACTACTGCATCAATGTCGCTGCGGCGAAGCAATGATTCTACTGAGCTGCAGACTTCGCCTCCATGGGAATCCACGAGCTGCCTAGCAAGAGTCTCAGAGATATCAAAAGCAGCTACGAGTAAGCAATCCGATGGTAGGGCAAGGATTCGTTTCCAGCCGATTTTGCCGCAACCAATGAGACCGACACCAATGACTTGATCAGCAGGTTCAACGTTCATCAAACAAGTCACCATCAATACGACGAAGTTTGTACATATTTGCTGACAGTTCACTCTGAAGCTCAGATTCAAGTCGAGATGGAGTGTTCCATTTTCCGCTGAGTATCGTTCCATTCAGGCGAAGCCCGGCGTCTCCCGTCAGATAGTCAATGAGGCGAAGATATCCATCGGCGGCACCAACTGTGGCAGTGCGTTGGACTGCCAACTCAGTAAGCAGTTGCTCGCCTGCCGATTCGGAACGAACATGGCTGACTGAGGTCAGAAAGCCGGTCGGAATAACCGCACCTGGCGCAACTGCCGTGATTGAAGCACCAATCTCTTCAAACTCTGGAGCAAGCACCTCAACAAGACTGATGAGTGCAGATTTTGAAGGTACATACGCGGGCGCACGCAGTATTGGCCTAGGTCCACCAGTTCCACCGCCGGATACTATGACGACTCGCGCTTCGTGAGTTTGTCGTAGTTGAGACCAGTAAGCCTTGATCGTGTTTACAACGCCGAGAACGTTCACACGAAGTGCTTCCGAGAAATCATCAGAGCTAGTTTCGTGAAGACGACCGATTGGCCCGATAATTGCTGCATTGCAAATTACTAGCTGCGCGACACCGATTCTCGAGAGCGACTCTTCTGCACACATAGTCATTGCTCTAAAGTCACTTACATCGCTCTGTTAGTATGTGACGCCATGAACAGTCTTTTCAGTTGCGGGGAATTCTCTGGAAATACTTCCCACATTCCAACCACCTGAAACCAAGTGACGTACCGTCATTAGTCCGAGACCGCGACTACCGCCAGTCACGATGGCAATGCGGGGGATACTCATCACCTTTGCTTTAGTATCCACGGGTTAGCGACTATCCAACGGGCAGTCTCAACTATCGAGTCTCTTATCGAGTGTTGAGGTTGCCAGCCTGTCGCTCGCATGGCGGTAGTATCGAGGTGAATCAAGGGATTGTCACCAATCCAACCCTGCGTGCCGCCGGTAAATCGCAACTCAGGCGAAACATCTAACTCCGTCGTAATCCAATCAATTGAATCTCGCACAGTGCAAGTTGAATTCGTACCAAGGTTAAAGATTGAAAGCCTCCTTTGGCGCGACATATCCCCAACCAGAGCGTCGATACAGTCAGCAACATGAAGGTAACTCTTGGTCTGGTTGCCGTCACCCAGCACATCCAGCCACGTTGGGTGTGTTAGTAGCTGCCGAACAAAATCGAGGACATGTCCATGGGAATACCGCGGACCGAGGATTGACACGAAACGAAAGATTGTGGCCGTTATAGCGCCTCCTTCAACGTAGGCTTGGATAAGTCCTTCGGCTGCAACCTTCGAAGCTCCATACAGAGATGTTTGAATCGGGAATGGGGCGTCCTCGGGCGTGGGGACTACAACGGACGTACCGTATACCGATCCTGTGCTTGAAAACACTAAGTGTGGGATTGCGTTTAGGCGCATAGCTTCAAGCACATTGTGAGTTGTCAATACATTTTGCTCTAGGTCCTTACGTGGATGCTTCCACCCGTCTCGTACATCTGCGTTGGCGGCCAGGTGGTATACGATCTCTGCATTGCCAACTGCTTGTGCTGTCGATACAGAGTCAGTCAGGTCAACATGAACGATGGTGAGCTGCGGATCATTCACATGGAATCCAAGGTTGAGTATGTGACCCGTAGAGAAGTTATCCAGGACACGCACTTCATGCCCAAGTTCTAGTAATTGTGAGACCAGATGGGAGCCGATGAATCCGAGGCCCCCAGTAACTACCGCTTGCACAACCCAAACATTACTGCTGGTAGCAACCATCTCGAGATATCTCGACGCGCGATCTCAAGAAAACCAACAAGAAGATGCGCTCTCAGTCAGAACAATCTGACTGCTGGCTTATCACGTATGATTGATGGAATCACACACTTAAGTTTGTATCAGGATTCGTCCTGTCTTGGTGGTCAAAATCAGAACATCGCCAAAGAGAACTCACCTGCCAAATCAACCGAGTCGAAATTCGTGGTTGGTAGACCTCTTTTCGGAATATCAGATATCCACCCGAAAACGCAGCGTATATCCATTGGACAAAATCGTAAGAACTTGGAAGTCAAGGGCATCAGGGTCACAACTTGTATGCCCTATGAGTGACGACTTATGCTTCTAACATGAACTTGAGCGTTCAAATATTTGCCGACGGGGCAGACCTCGGAAGAATTCGAGAGTTGAGAGCTAATGCTCTCGTCAGGGGCTTTACGACGAATCCCACCTTGATGCGCCAGGCTGGCGTCAGCGATTACATACGATTTGCGACAGATGCACTGGAGATCATCGATGGTTTGCCGTTATCACTGGAAGTGTTTTCAGACGAGTTCCCCGAGATGCTTCGACAGGCCCGTGTTCTGAGCAGTCTTGGCAATAATGTAAACGTCAAGATTCCAATCACTAACACGCGCGGAGAGTCGTCTTTAGGTGTGGTGAGGGAACTAACAAAATCTGGAGTGCCAACTAATGTCACTGCAATCTTTACCCTTAAGCAAGTGAGTGACACCGTAAACGCACTCGAGGGCGGACCGGAGTCGTACGTCTCTGTGTTTGCTGGACGAATTGCGGATGCTGGGATTGATCCACTGCCTGTCATGGATGCAGCTGTCATGACA
>Ga0169931_10010516_pt1 | contig 13184 bp, 6 predicted proteins | sample Kivu_15m_20L_FD_129675 | JGI IMG/M metagenome (GOLD analysis project Ga0169931, IMG submission 129675) | Freshwater microbial communities from Lake Kivu, Western Province, Rwanda to study Microbial Dark Matter (Phase II) - Kivu_15m_20L... | ecosystem: Environmental > Aquatic > Freshwater > Lake ...
ATCAGCTGATGGGTGCCCTGATCCTGACCACCGTGCGAGATCTGCGATGTCGAGGTCTGACAGGTCGAGGTCTGCCAGGTCGAGGTCTGACAGGTCGAGGTCTGACAGGTCGAGGTCTGACAGCGGTCGGCGTTCCTCACGCTGCGAGGATCTCCTAGTTGCCGCCAGCACACACTCCGTTCACCTTCACGATCACGTTGTTGTACTGGACCGCGGGCGAGTTGAGCCAGCCGTTGCCGATGCCGATGGTCCAGGTGCCGCTCGCCGAGAGGGCGCCGGGGGGAACCGCGACCGTCGCCGAGTACGGACCGCTCGGCGCAGACTGCGAGCAGCAGAAGGGCCACGAACCAGCGTTCACCACGCCGTTGAACTGGGTGTTGTAGCCGCCCCAGGCGACCGGCGGATGCACGCCGTCGCTGATCACGAGCACCATGTCCGACGCCCAGCTGCCGCTCGCGTTGCCCACGTAGTCGAAGGAGATCTCGATGGTCTCCACGGTGCCGGAGAGGTTGAAGGACGCCTGGTCGATCTGACCGCCGGCGAGAAGATGATCGCCCAAGTCGAGCATCGGATCGCCGCCCGCACAGCAGGTCGGGTCCTGGTTGCAGTCGGGATCCGCGCAGTCGACGAGCTTGTCCCCATCGTCGTCCACGCCGTTGTCGCAGAGCTCCACCGGCGGCGGCGGCGCGCACGCCGGATGCTCGACGCAGTCCGGATCGTCGCAGTCCACCAGCTGGTCGCCGTCGTCGTCCACGCCGTTGTCGCAGATCTCCGTCGGAGGAGCGCAGACGCTGCAGAACGCGATCGCCCGGTTGACGCACAGGCTGTCCCACGAGGACGCGCAGCAGAACGGATCCGCCGCGCACACCGCGGCGCAGCACTCGGCGTCGTCGCAGTACGGATTCGCGTGCACGATGCAGCAGCTGTTCGCCTGAGGATCTCCGCAGGCGCCCGGCGGGCCGCATCCGGGGAACTGCGCACAGTCGGGGTCATCGCAGTCGACGAGCTGGTCGCCGTCGTCGTCCACGTCGTTGTCGCAGATCTCGCCAGGCGGCGTGCACGCCGGGTGCTCGACGCAGTCGGGATCGTCGCAGTCGATCAGCGTGTCCCCGTCGTCGTCCACGCCGTTGTCGCAGATCTCGCCAGGCGGCGCGCAGCCGTTGCAGTTGGCGATCGCAAGCTCGACGCACCCGCCGTCCCATGCGGTCTGGCAGCAGCTCGGATCAAGCAGGCAGACGGTGTTGCAGCAGGATCCGTCGATGCAGAAGGGCGTCGGGTGCGCCTCGCAGCAGTCCCCCGCCGCGGGCGATCCGCAGTAGAGCGCCTGCACGTCGCCGACGAGCCGGATCGCATCGACGAGGACGACCGAGTCGTAGACGTCGTCGCCCGCATCCTGGATCTGCACGACGTAGGAGCCCGGTCCCTTGGTGATCGGGATCACCGCCGAGACCGTCTTCCACCCCGTGTGACCGACGGTGCCGTCGCCGCCCGGGAAGTCGATGCCCTCCACCGGGAAGAAGGTCGAGCCATTGACGCTCTCGACCGCGAGCACGATCTCGTTCTCGTCAGGCTCGACGAGGACGATGCGGACGGAGTCGTTGAACTGGGTGCCGACGAACTCCGGCCACTCCTCCGTCACGAAGTCGTAGGAGAAGGTGATCCCGAAGGACGTCACGCCCGGCTGCACGACGAAGTTCTTCGTGAGGCTCGCGGCGATGCCGGCGCCCGCGGGTCCCGTGCTCACGTACGCCATTCGACCGCGGTCGGTGGGCACGAGGGGTCCCAAGGAGCCGAGCACCGAGACGGTGCCGGCGGTGGACCAGGTCGAGAGGTCGGGGATCAGCTCGAAGCTGCCGTCGAGGGTGGACTCCAGCGCGTCGAGGCGCCCGCTCCCGAGCTGCAGCGGGCTCGGCAGCGGGCTTGCGCCGGTGAGGAGGCGCTCCTTGACCTGCGACGCCGACTGCGTGGGATCCATCGACCACACCATCGCGGCGGCGCCGGAGACCATCGCCGCCGCGGGGCTGGTGCCGCTCGCGGTCCCGTATCCGCCGCCGACGACGGTGGTGGGCACCGCCTGACCCGGCGCCGCCATGGAGACCCACTCGCCGCTCGCGGTGCCCGGGAGCGGAAGGTCGTCGTTGGTGGTCGCGCCGACGCAGAGCACGCCGGGATACCCGCAGGGATACTGCGGTGCGCTCGCGCCGGTCGCGAGCAGGTTGCCGGAGCTTCCGACCACGAGGCAGCCACGCTCGATGGCGTACGAGACCGCGATCTGCAGGATCACGCTCGGCTCAGGAATGCCGCCCGAGACGTTGATCACGCGGGCGCCGCTCGCCGCCGCGAAGATGATGCCGGCCGCGAGGTCGGTGGAGCTTCCGCCGAGCGCCCGCACCGCGAGGATCTGGCTCTGCCACGCCATGCCGGCGATCCCGATCCCGTTGTTGCCGATCGCCGCGGCGATGCCCGCCATCTTGGTGCCGTGACCGTCGGGATCGCTCGGATCACCGTCGTCGTCGACGAAGTCGGAGCCGGGAAGGACGAGCACCTTGCCGCCGAAGTCGGGGTGGGTCGCATCCACGCCGGTATCGACCACCGCGACCACCACCTGACCCGTCGAGATCGTCCATGCCTCGCTCGAGCGGGTCCGCCGGACGCCGACCTGGGTCGGATAGAGCGGATCGTTCGGCACGAGCTCCGTCGTCAGGTTCGGGAAGATCGGCTCGACCACGTCCACGTCCACGATCGTCTTCATGCCCGCGATCGTGCCCAGCACGCCGGAGGCGCTGCCGTTGCCCGGGATGCCGACCTGGTAGGCAAGGGTCGCCGGAATCGTCCCGATCACCTCGCCATCGACGGAGTCGACGATCTCCTCGATCCGTGCCTCGGTGGTGCCGCCGACGAAGGTCACCATGAACTGATTCGAGTAGATGAAGGTGCCATCCGGCGCCTGCACGATCGCGTCCGGGCTCGACGGGGCAGGTCCGACCGGGAAGTTGGTCACCGTCAGCGTGTAGATCTCGCTCTCGAGCCCGCCTCCCGCGGTGCCGCCGACCTGTTCGAACGCGCGATAGAACCGCTGCGTCTCGCCGGATGCGGCGGTCACGTTCACCGAGCCGCTGTAGATGCCGTCGCCCGCCGAGAGGTCCGGAGCGACGCCGTCGTCCTTGAGGGTCGCGGGGAACGCGAGCGGCGTGCCGTCGGGGGTCGTGCGGGCGAGCGTGAAGTCCTCGGGCGGCGCCGAGGTTCCCACGAGGCTGAGCGTGAAGGTCACCGCCGTCGTCACCGTCGGGTTCACCGCGGCGGGGGACGCCGCGAGCGGGGAGAGGTCGGGGATGCCGGCGGCCGGCAGCACCTCGATCGGGACCGCCACGGAGTCGGCAGCGCCGATCGAGGGCGTCGCCACGCTCTGGAGCGTGAAGGAGCCTGGCGCAGCGCCGCTCACGAGCGCGTTGAAGACGATGGTGCCGTCCGCGGCGATGACGAAGCCGCCGGCGGGGACGTCATTGACGATGGTCAATCCCGCGGGCGAGCTCGACTGCGCAACGTTGATCGTGACCGGCGTCGAGCCGACGCCCGTCACCTCGACGAGGAAGGCGATGCCGACGCTGCCGCCCTCGGTGAAGGACGCCGAGGCGACGCCCGCGGAGATCGACACCTCGACCTCCGGCTCCGGGCACTCGCCCCAGCCACCGAGCAGGATCGCGAGGTCGCCTCCGTCGGTGGTGCCGCTCCCATTGATGTCCGTCGGACCGGGCTGCCCCCAGCCTCCAAGAAGCTGCGCGAGATCGGCGCCATTGACCTGTCCGTCCCCGTTGAGGTCCGCGGGGCAGGTGCCGCCCGCCACCGCCATCCGGCACGCGAGGCATGAGGCAATGACGACGGGGGCAAGCATCTTCTTCGAGTGCATCCGAGGCTCCCAAGAGGGTCGCGTCGGTCGGTCCGACGCGGGCAGGGACCTGCGAGGCAGGTCGGGACTCCTTCGACGGATCCCAGCCGAGTATGGGACCAGTTGACCGTACCGCCAAAGGGTTTTCGAAACGATGCGAGTTCGGCAGGCGTTCGCCTCATCGCTCCGAACGGTGCGATTCGGCGTGCCGCGGTCCCGTCGTGAATCGGACTTCCCTCGCCGTGACCAGACTCGGGTCCTCCCGTCAGCCGCGCCGGGCTCGGTCACGAGGGATCGATCCCCCGAATGAAGCCGGTCGCCATCTCGATCGTGCTCGTCGTCGGCAGCGATGCCCTTGCCGGCGCGTGACCGCGACCCCGGACGGTTACCGGACAGGACGCCCTCCTCGATGCAGGATCCCGCCTCGATCATCGAGCGGATCGGGCGCTCGCGGCATCCATGCCGTTCGAGGAGCCCGAGCAAGTCGCTCGGGATGCGATCCGCTACCTTCGGCTTGGTGCCCCGACATCCAGACCTCGACCTCCTGACCTCGACCTCCCGAGTTCGACATCCCGAACTCCGCATCCTGGAGACGCGACATGCCCCGACCCACGCTTCCTCGCCGCGAGTTCCTTGGTCGGTCCCTCGGCACGCTGACGGCGGCGGTCTCGCTCGGCGGAGCGGCGAGGAGCACGAACGCCTTCCTTGCGGCGCTGCAGGCGGGCGAGGTGACCACGGGAGCCGGCGATGAGCGCTATCGCGTGCAGCATGACTGGCTCATGCCGCCGGCGGGACTCGCGTGGGGCGACACGCACGGCGTCTGTCAGGACCGCGCCGGCGACATCTACGTCTCGCACACGGTGGGCGCCGACGCCACGAAGGACGACGCGATCTACGTCTTCGGATCCGACGGAACCTTCAAGCGAAGCTTCGGTCCGCAGTTCAAGGGGGGCGGTCACGGGATCGACCTCCGCGTCGAGGACGGCACCGAGGTCCTCTACCACTGCGACGTGAACCGCCGACGGGTCGCGAAGACCGGGCTCGACGGCACCGTGATGTGGGAGGTCGCCGCGCCGACCGAGGCGACCTTCAAGGGCGGCGCGATCTACGACTCGCCCGACGCGTGGAACCCGACCAACGTGGCGTTCGCGCCGGATGGCGACCTCTTCGTGGGAGATGGCTACGGTCGAAGCTACCTCCTGCGGTTCTCGAAGGATGGGAAGTTCAAGTCGGTCGTCGCTGGTCCGGGCTCCGCCGCCGGCGAGGTGCTCCAGCCGCACGGTCTTTGGCTCGACGATCGCGGCGGCGAGCCGCTGCTCGCGGTCGCCGATCGCGCGAACCGTCGGATCCAGTGGTTCGACCTCGCGGGGCGCCACGTGCGGTTCCAGACCGAGGGCATGCGGCAGCCCTGCCACTTCAAGACCAAGGGAGACCTGCTGCTCGTCCCGGACCTCTCCAGCGTCGTCACGCTCGTCGACGGCAAGGGGCACGTCGTCGCCCAGCTCGGCGACGGGGATCCCACGAGCCTGCGCGGCGCCGCAAGGAAGGACTTCATCCCCGGGAAGTTCGTGCATCCCCACTCGGCGACCTTCCTCGCCGACGGATCGATCCTCGTGGTCGAGTGGGTGCCGATCGGTCGCGTGACGCGGCTCGAGAAGATCGCCTGACGGTCGATGCGCCGAGTCCGGCGCCGCGCGACGGGACCGTCCGAGTCGGCGGGCTCAGCCCGACCGCCAGAGCGACTCGTACACGGCGTTGATCCCCGCCGCCTCCTGCTCGAGCGAGAACTCGCGGGCGACGTGCTCGCGGGCGGCGCCCGCGGCGCGATCACGAGCCGCGGGATCGTCGAGCCAGCCCGCGACCGCGTCCCGCATCGACGCGACCTCGCCCGGGGGAATCAGCGAGCCGGTGACGCCATCGACGAGGAGCTCCTCGAACGCGCCGACCCGCGTCGCGACGACCGGCACGGCGCTCGCCATCGCCTCGAGCGGCGTGACGCCGAAGCCCTCCCACCGCTGCGGCGCCACGAAGAGCTCGAGCACGCGGTACCACCCCGGGGTCTCCTTCGGCGCGACCTCGCCCGCGAAGAAGATCCGATCGGCGAGTCCCGCCTCGGCGACGCGGCGCTTGAGCTCGCTCTGGAAGCCGAGATGCGCCTCGGTCGCTCGACCAAGCACCACCGCCGCGACGTCGGGACGCGAGGGCAGGACCTCGAGCATCGCGTCGACGAAGACGTCGGTTCCCTTCTGACGCCGCACCCGCCCGAAGCAGCCGACGAGGCGACGATCGACGAGCGACGACGGAAGTCCGAGCGCCCGCTTCGCCGAGGGCTTGTCGGCGATGGGACGGAACACCTCGACGTCGATCCCGTGGCGCACCACCGTCGAACCGCGGCGGAGGTACGCCGCGGTCCTCGCGGAGGTGGAGATCACCGCGTCCATCCGCGAGATGAGGAACCGGCTCCACGCCGTGTGATGGCGCTGGCTTGCCGAGGTGAAGACCACCTTGAGCGGCATGCGGAAGAGGTCGCGGAGAAGCCACCCCGGCAGCATCTCGACGTTCCGGCGGGCGTGCCAGACTCGGAACTCCCGGGTCGATGGAGGGCGCCAGCCGCCCAGCAGGTCGCGGAAGCGGATCCGGGGCAGGTCGGCGGAGAGACCCGGTCCAAGCGCGGCGATCCGCACGCTTCTCGACTGCACCGGCACCACCCGCTCGAGCGTCGAGGTCACGCCCGAGAGGCGGCGCTTGAAGTTCGTCGCGATCACCTCGACGTCGCGGAACTCAGGACCAGCGGCGACCGCGGCTCGAGGCGAGCCACTCGTCCAGTCAGCATCGTCGACGGTCGTCGGCACGGACGATGAAGGTACCGGAGGATGGGTCGCGTCGCGGTCGAACGCGCCCGCTGCGGCGCTCCTTCCTCGACGCCGCCATCGCGAGGATGGATCGCATGCGACGCGGATGTGGCGGAGGAAGCGGTTGAGGCGGAGAGCGCGAGATCACGCCGCGATCACCCGGCGTCAGGATCTCGCGCCGACCTCGCCTCCGAGCACGGTCCCCGATCGCCGAAGGATCCACGACCGCCCGGAGAACGACCACCCCCTCGCCGCGGAGGACGAGGGGGTGGAGAGGGACGTGCGGTGGAAGGAGGGCAGCCGGTGCTGCCGCCGGCTCACTGACCCATCTTCTCCTTGATCTTCCCGATCATGAAGAAGAGAAGCGGTCGTTGCTCCTCGGGCGCCATCCCGACGCCGGCCTCGAGCTGCCCGAGCACCTGCGGCAGCATCTCCGCCGGCATCTGCTCGAGCTGGGCGAGCATCTGCTGCGCCAGCGCCTGCTGCGCGGGCTCGAGAGACTCCAAGGTGACCGTCTCGACGACGACCTCCTTGACGGCGATCTCCTCCCAGGAGGTCTCCGCGACGGGCAGGTCGAGCTTGCCCTTGCTCACGACCTTGGCGCTCGAGTTCTCGATCTCGTCGTCGATCGGCTCGTGACGCCCGCCGAGATGCTTGGCGAGGAAGACCTCGGTCACCGCGTTGAAGGCGATGTTGTTCTCCGGCTTCGCGAAGCCGTGCCCCTCGTCGGGGTAGAGGACGTAGGTCACCGGCAGCGACTTCGCCTGCATCGCCTTCACGATCTGATCGCTCTCCTGCTGCTTCACCCGCGGGTCATTCGCGCCCTGCCCGATGAGGAGCGGTCGCACGATCTCGTCGACCTGCGTCAGGGGGCTCATGTCCCGCAGCTTGCGGCGCCCCTCCGGCGTGCGGTGATCGGCGACCCGCTTGGCGAACATCTCGATCATCGGAGCCCAGTAGGGAGGGATGGAGTTCAGCAGCGTGATGAGGTTCGAGGGACCGACGATCGCGACGCCCGCGGCGAAGACCTCGGGGGTGAAGGTGAGCCCGGCAAGCGCCGCGTAGCCGCCGTAGCTGCCGCCCATGATCGCGACCTTGTCCCGCTCCGCGATCCCGTTCGCCACCGCCCACTCGACCGCGTCGATCAGGTCGTCGTGCATCTGGTCCGCCCACTGCCCGTCGCCGGCGTTCACGAACGCCTTGCCGAAGCCAGTCGAGCCGCGGAAGTTCGGGCTCAGCACCGCGTAGCCACGGTTCGCGAGCCACTGGTGATAGGAGTTGAACCCCCACGAGTCGCGCGCCCACGGACCGCCATGGACCATCAGGACCATCGGCAGCGGCGCCGCGGGCTTGCCGTCGCCATCGGGGTCCGACCACTTCGGAATCGAGAGGTAGCCCGGGAGCACCAGTCCATCGCGGGTCTTGATCTCGACGCCGTGCATGGGGACGAGCGGGAGCCCTTCCAGCGCCGCCTTGCTCGAGAAGAGCTTCTTCGCGGAGCCGACCGAGCGGTCGTACAGGAAGAAGGTGGTCGGACCGTCGTCGCTGCGGAAGGAGACGATCCACTTCGAGTCGTCGAGGGTGCGGCTGGCGATGCCGATCTCGCCGGCGGAGAGCCCACGAAGGAAGTCGAGGTCCTTCTTCATCCCCGCGTCGAGGACGGTCCACTCGGGCTTCAGGTAGTTCACCGAGACCGCCTCGATCTCGCTCGTGATCGGGTCGGTCAGCGCGCCGGCGACGTCCGCCTTCCCGCCCTCGAAGATCACCGTGGTCTTGCCGGTGCCGAGGTCAGTCACGGTCAGCGCCGAGCGGTCGCGACCACGACTGTCCACCGCGAAGAGGTTCGACCCCTTCCGGTCGAGCCCGAGGTAGCGGCTCGACATCGAGTCCTCGAAGGGGATGGTCTGGAAGGGCTTGAAGGTCGTGCCTTCGACCGTCGAGTAGGCGATCGAGCCATCCGGCATCATCTCGGAGACGAGCCGAACCTTCATGGAGTCGTCGAGGGTGACCTCGGCGAACTTCTCGTTCTTGAAGAGGAGCGTCCGCTCGCCGCTCGCGGCATCGACGAGATGGACGTCGTGGTACTGGGGATCGCGGTCGTTCAGGCCGATCGCGATCGTGCCGGGCACGTCGCGGCTCACGTGCACCACCTGCGCCGCGACGCCCGCGATCGGCGTGAGGTCGATCTCCGCACCGGAGTCGAGGTTCACCGAGTACGCCCGCCAGTTCTCGTCGCCGCCGCGGTCCTGCAGGTAGACGAGGTGCGTGCCGCTCGGCATCCAGAAGTACTGCCGGATGCCGCGGTCGGCGTCCGCGGTGACCGGCTTCGCCGCCGCGAGGTCGCCGACGGGGGCGACCCAGACGTTCAGGACGCCCTCGACGGGGGCGATCCAGGAGATCCGCGAGCCGTCTGGACTCAGCTGGACTCCGGTCCGATCAGGATTCCCGAAGAGGACGTCGCGCGGGATGATCGCGACGCTCTCTGGACCATCGGCATTCGCCGGAAGTCCGACGACGAGCGTCGATGCGAGGCAGGCAGCGGCGAGGGCAGGATGCATGAGCGGGTTCTCCGGAGGCGACGGACCGACCGAGGTCGACTCGGATCGGGCCAGGCGATTCTTGGGATCTCGATCGAAGGAGTTGCAACGGAGCCGAGGTCGGCGAGAAGAATACCGAGATCGTCGTCTCGTTCGGTCACCTCGACCGGGGCGGCGGCATGGTCGGATCCCACGCGCAGCGGAAGCCCTGATGCTCGGTCGAGGTGTCGGGCGTGTTGCCGCGGCGGGCGCTCGGGCGGTAGCTCGAGCAGTAGCTCGGATGACACAGGAACGATCCGCCGCGGATCACCCGCTCGGGCACGCCGGGACTGTTCGGGTTCCAGGCACCAGACGCGTCGGGCGGGCCCTTGGGATTCTCGACCGCCTTCCCGCCCGCCTCGCGGATCGACTTGGCGTAGGCGTCCGCGCGATACCAGTCGCTGCACCACTCCCACACGTTGCCCGCCATGTCGTGGAGCCCGTAGCCGTTCGCGGGGAAGCTCCGGACGGGCGAACTCCGATCGAAGCGATCGGTGGCGAGGTTGCTGGTCGGGAAGACCCCCTGCCATGCGTTGCACTGAGGCGCCGACTCGCTGTAGGGCGTCGCCCCCCAGACGAAGGTCATGCCGGAGAGCCCGCCCCGCGCCGCGACCTCCCACTCGGCCTCGCTCGGGAGCCGCTTGCCCGCCCACGTGGCATACGCCGCGGCGTCCTCCCACGAGACGTGCACGACGGGATGGTCATCCTTCCCCGCGATCGAGCTGCCCGGTCCCTGCGGATGCCGCCAGCTCGCGCCGGGCGTCCACGTCCACCACTGCTCGATCCCCCGCGCGGCATCCGTCCCGCTCGGCGGCGTGAAGACGAGGCTGCCCGCGACGAGGACCTCGTCCGGCGGCTTCGGCGTGCCGGGCGGCACCTGCTTCTTGAGCTCCTCCCAATCCGGCGTGCGCTCGGCGGTGGTGAGGTAGCCGGTCGCCTCGACGAACGCGCGGAACTGGGCGTTCGTCACCTCGGTCTCGTCGATCCAGAATCGATCGACCTTGACGAGATGCGCCGGTCGCTCCGCGGGCCACGCGTCCTCCGCGTCCGAGCCGAGCATGAACACCCCGCCCGGGATCAAGACCATCCCCGGGTTCGTGATGGGGCTCGCCGCGACCGGTGGCGGCGCGGTTCCGCCGCCGGAATCAGCGGGCGGGACGGCGCCGCTCGCAGCGAGGTTCCCCGCCGCGAGGAGCAGGATCGGCGAGCAGGCGCCGACTCGCGAGTTGAGGCGTGTGGACCGTCGCGCGGACCTCGCCGAGTCTGGCATGGCGTCGAGTGTACGGAGCCCGGACGAGGATCGACCCCGACCTCCGAGCACGAGGGCGGTATCGTGCCTCGACCATGCTCCGCATCCTCGCCTCGACCGCCTGCCTGAGCCTCCCGCTCATGGGCTGTGCCTCCAACGCGATCGAGGTCAGCGTCCAGACCCGCTCGCACGGCTACCGGATCCTCGAGCATCCCCAGAAGGTGCTCGCGTCGAATCCGCCGAACTGCGCGGTGCTGCCGGCGAACGCGGGCGGCACGCCCGGCTTCGGCGGCTTCATGAACGCGGCGATGGAGCGGGTGCTTCGCGAGGAGGGTCTCGACTCGTCGGTCATCGCCCCGACGGAGACCGGCAACCTCATGACCGAGGCGGGCAAGGTCGGGCTGCTCGACGAGCTCATGAACTCATGGTCCCCCTCGAACGTGCTCGACCCGGCGCTGCTGAGGGAGGTGGGCGAGGCGCTCGAGGTCCGGTTCCTGCTCGCCCCGTACCTCGTCTCCTACAGCACCAGCAACAACCCGAGGTTCTCCTTCTTCGGCGTCACCGCGGTGCGGACCGGTTGGACCACCGTGCAGGTGTTGCTGCAGCTCTGGCACGCGCCGACCGGCGTGATGGTCTGGCAGTCGGAGGGGATCGCGACGCTCGCCTGCGAGGGCATCGTGGGTCCGCCCGTTCCGATCGGTCCGACCATCGCCGAGGCGGCGCGGCCGATGCTCCAGGACTTCATGGCGGGTCGCTCCGAGTCGATCATCTCGACGAAGTTGCCGGCGCCGAAGCCTTCGGCGATGGAGGCGGGTCCCGAGGACTCCGCTCCGGATGACTCCACCACGCCCCCCGCGCCGGCTGCCGCCGTCGACTCGATGACATCCGAGGCAGCGACCGACTCCAGCGGCGCATCACGCGGCGACTCCCGCTCGACCGGTCGTTGATCGCCGCGTGCGCCCGAGGTCTGGTCGGCTCGGACCGGCCCGGCTCAGGTCGGTCCGGTCGGCGAGTCACCCAGCGCAGGATCCCCACGCAGAGATCAGGATCGCAAGATCGCTGCCGCCGACGGCGCCACTTCCGTCGAGATCCGCGCCCTCGTCGGCAGTTCCCCACCGCATGAGCAGCAGCCCGAGGTCCGCGCCGCCCACCGCGCGGTCTCCATCGAGGTCGGCAGGGCACGGCTCGCCGCCTCGCGCCGCGTAGTCGATGAGCGCCTGCTCGCGCGGCGTCGTCGGCTGGGTGATCCACTCGAGGACGCTCCAGCATCCCCACTGGGTGAAGCGGCCGCAGTGGCTGAAGTTCACGAAGGTCTGCCCAGCGGTCGCGGTCTCCCACGCGGCGAGGTACTCGGCGTACAGCCCGCCCATCTCGGCGCTCCTCGCCGCGGCATGGAAGAGCCCGTGCACCGGATCGCTCGCCGGCAGCTGCGGCGAGGCGAGGTGATGTCCGCCCTCGTAGGCGACGAGACCGACGCCGAAGGAGTGCGCAAGCGCCTGGTTCTGGGAGACGAGGTCGAGGACCTCCGGCAGCTCCGTGGTTCGAAGCGCCTCGATCAACTGCGGCACCGTCATCTGCCGCGTCGCCGCGACCTGCTCGTTCGAGCCCATCCCGCCGCCGAAGTAGGGCGCGATCGCGAGGACGTCGGTCCAGAGATGGGCATCCTCGAAGGCGAGCGCCTGCTCGTTCCCCCACGGCACGGTCACGAAGCCGCCCATCACCCGGCAGAGCGGTCGCGGCGCGTCGCCCTTCGCCACGGCGGCGAACGCCTCGGAGAACCGCGCGAACATCGCGACGCTTCGGCGGCTGTGCCAGAACCACCCCGCCTGCCAGGCGTAGGTCGAGAGCCCCGCGGCGAGTCCCTGCTCCTGCGCGTGCCACGCCTGCGGGAAGATCCCGTTCCAGACCTCGTTCGAGTGCTCGATCCAGACCCGCCGACCCGGGGCAAGCCGCTCGTCGATGAGGAGCGCCGCCTCGGTCATGAACGCCTCGTCGGCGAGGTGCGGCACGCAGAACCACGGCTCTGCGCCGGTCGCGTTCGCGAGGTCGATCATCACCTCGAGCGGCACGCCGCCCTCAAGTCTCCACCTCGCATCGCTCGGAAGCGGGCGTTCCGCCCAGGACTCGATCGGCGTCTCGTTGGTCCGCGCCCAGTCCATGAAGCGGATCAGCCCGTAGGGCTCGAGCCGGGCAAGGAACTCCGGGGTGAAGGTCGGCGCCGGCGTCCCCGCCTGCTCGGCGAGATCCACGGACTCGCGGATGATCCGAATGTTCCGGATGGGGTCCGCGGGGTTGGTCGACGTGATGAAGAGAAAGAGCCCGCCGTTCGCGGACGCGTTGACCTGGACGACCTCGCGACCAGGCACGCTCTCGGCGGCGATCCGCGAGGCGCTCCCCGAGTACTGGATCGTGCCGACGCCCTCGTGGCGCACGACCCATCGACCGCTGCCAACCTGCGTCGTGACGTCGTCCACGAGCATGATCGTGCGGGCGATCTGGTTCGGCAGGAGCGACCTCACCCAGCCGTGCTCGTCGAGGTCGAGCGGTCGTCCATCGTCCCACTGCCAGGTCGAGGAGTTGCCGGAGATCCACGGTCGACTGGTCTTGAAGAGGTCGGTGAA
>Ga0169931_10010517_pt1 | contig 13184 bp, 14 predicted proteins | sample Kivu_15m_20L_FD_129675 | JGI IMG/M metagenome (GOLD analysis project Ga0169931, IMG submission 129675) | Freshwater microbial communities from Lake Kivu, Western Province, Rwanda to study Microbial Dark Matter (Phase II) - Kivu_15m_20L... | ecosystem: Environmental > Aquatic > Freshwater > Lake...
CTAGGAAATAGTTTGTTTACTTTAGAATTGTTTCTTTTGGAAGAAAAAGAATTCTCATTTTGATTTAGATTTATATTTAACCTATTTATATCGTATATATTTAGATTCTTTAATATTTGTTTCTTAGGATTGTACACACGGTCTGATTTCATTAATTATGATTAATTTTAATAAAAATTTTTCTTTCAAATTAATAATTATAAAAGGTAATTGTTTTGATTGAAAACACTTTAGTTTTAAACAGCACACATATATTGTAAATAAGTATGTGATAACATTTTTTTACAAAATCCCTATAAATTCATCAAGAGTAAAGAAATATTTTCGGTCAAAATAAATCATCAGATTAAATAAGGTGTATTTAAATAATTAAATTAATATAATAAATGAGTTATGTTCAAACATCGACTGAATCCTGTCACAATGTTATATATGAAGATGAAGAAGACAAAGCAAGTAGCGATCAGAACCCTTTAATTTTTGACATTGAAGAAGAAGACGGCAGTTCAGCTGTTAAAAAAGGAAATGTTTTAATGCGACATTTGCTTAATAAACTGAATAAAAATATCGCATTTATTTTTTCAATGATTACACTTATGCTAATCTATTATTTCATTGTATTTGAGTGTATTCTTTCAATCTATGAATCTGAAATGATCAAGAACACTTTAAAGCAAAATAACAAGCGGAAGCAAATCGCTTCTGATTCCCTTTCTCAAATTCTCTACAACAATAAAGGAGTTTTTTATTTGATAATTTTTCATTTTGTTTTCTTATTCTACCTTATTGGTTACATTAAAGTGTCTCTTTATAATCCTGGATTATACGACGAGGAATATGTTAAGTTATATTCCTTAAAGAAATATGCGATTATGTATTCTAATTTTGTATATAGAATTCTCTTTCCTCCTCATAAAAACAATTCAGATTTAAAAACCTCGAACGGGGTAGGGGATATTAACTTTCCTATTCTTCAATTTAAAAGCAAGACTCTACTTAAAAAACAAGAGAAAACTCAAATGTAATAATTAATATTAACTGATTAGCCTTGATTCGGATGAAGACTCAATAATAGTCGACCCTGATGAAAATATGAAAATATTAAACAAGAAATTAAAAGAATTTAATAAGGAATTGATAAAATTTAGGAAGAAAAATAATTTAGATAAATTCTGGAATCTGAATTGCTTCAATTTCAAAACTTTGTCTATTAAGGAGAATGTTTGTAGATTTTGTTTGATCATTAAATCAGAGAGATCTTTTCATTGCAAGAATTGCAGAAGATGCGTAAGGAAAATGGATCACCATTGCATATACGTTAATAATTGTGTAGGGATAAACACCTACAGATTGTTTGTAATTATGCTTTTCTATGGGGTTATGCTAGGTTTTATTAGTATGTTAATTATGATTGATTCTCTTCAGTTTTACCTATCGGAATACTCAGTATAATTTTATTAACTATAGTTTACATTCTATACTGGCTTTTATATATTAGTTCTTATTCTCATAGGATTGGTAGGATCTTTGATATTCTATTATTTGATATTCCATCTTATACTTATTTTTAAAGGACTTACGCAACTTGAGCACATGTTTGCATATGATTTAAGATATAGTGAATATTACAAATATTTTAAAACTCTTTCGAGGTGGGAGAAATTTACGGATGTTTTTGGTAAAAATCCATTTTTTTGGTTTTTCCCTTTTGGTAAGTATAAATATCTCATTTAATTCACTATAGACTGTTATATTCCGAAAATGAAGGGATATGCATTTCAAAATAAATCATAACAACGGTACGTCCTTTTTTTTATGATATTAATCTATCCTTATTTATTATTTTATACTTAATTACAATATGGTATAAGCATTCCCTAATCTAATTTATTAGAGGAAAGGATTTTATTGAAATTATTTTATATGAATATTCAAATTATTTATATCGTTATTACCGTATGAAATGAAACTTTGTTCTATTCCATTCAACGCAGCTTTAAATTCACTGGAAGTGCAGGAGTCTAAGGTAGTCATGAATTGTTTATTGGTATTTTCTTTTATTTCGTTCTTGCCCTTATTATCTAACTTCTGACTAGTTTCATTAAAATAAGTTTGATCCTTTGTTCCAGAAACACTTTCGTAGGCTTGTTCGCCTTTTATTAAATCAGAGCGATTTTTATTATATTTTATCGTCTCGTTGCTGTTATTCTCATCAATATAATTGATAGAATCACCAAAATCATCACTTCGACTATTGCTTCGCGATTGATTTGGATTATTATCAATGATTGTATTTAGGTATTCGATATTCTTCGAATTTTCCTCTTGATTAGCAAAATTAGTCAGCTTGTTTTTTAAAAGATTATCTGAATAATTATTTTTATTCAATGAGATTATGTTAACATTATTTATTGCTATTTTGCTAGTGTTGTTTATCTGCAGAATATAAAAATTAATTTATAATACCATGGATGTATTTTCTGAATTTTCTTTATTCTTTTTCTTTTGTTTTTCGTTCTTTTCCTTTTCAAGATGATTTCTTAATTCTGTACACTGTTGAATTATTAAAGAGTTTTCTTTATTTAACACAGTATTCTTTTCGTTAAGGCTCTCATTCTCTTGTTGCAGAAGGCGAATCTGATGGCTTTTATCACATAAAAGGCGATTAAGCATTTCAAAAGCTTCGACGTATTTAGCATAAGGTTTATTCTTAGCTAACCTATTTAGATCTTCTTGTGTTAGTCCAGAATATTTCATGATCTCATTCCATTCTTCTGATTCAATGAAATTCATTTTGATATTCACACTTGGCTGAACGGGAGTACTGTGATATTGTTCACTGTGTATATTTAACTTATCTTTAACTTTCTCTACATCAACAATTGGACAAATGATATTATTTATATCGAATTTTTTCTTCATATTCGCCTCTCCATCGTTATTATTCTTTGCCTTAAGTTGAGATTTCAATCTCGAATTTTCATTCTCTAGATATTCTAAATTTAACTCAAGCTTAATTACATTCTCTACTGTTTCTCTATTTTGGACTGACAAGGCTTCATATATCTCTTTGTACATACATAGCTCATCGTTTATATGATTTACTGCTATTGATGGTTCCACCACATATACTTCCTTTTCTATAGGTGTTGTGTTTTCTAAGTCATTTAATTTTTCCAATTTTTTCTTCAATGCTTGTATAATATTATCTCTCTTAATCAAGGCATTTTCCATTACGAATATTTTGTTTTTATATTTTTCATTTTCTTGATTTACTTTGGAGAATGTATCAGCACTCGTTTGTTCAAATAAAGTAAGCTTAAAGACATTTTATTAAAAATTATATATTGATACTTTATTCCGTATTTCTGTTTTCTCTGCTATTACTTTTTCTAGTTGAATTTGTAATTCACAAATTTCTTCTTTCATTTTAGAGATGTAAAGCTTGTTCCTTTCATCCTTTGAATTGAAATTAAAAAATCCCTCTATTATTTCTTTGTTTATTTTCAAATTCGCCTTGAGATTTTTAATCTCCTCTTTTAAAGTTTTATTTTCTTGTTCCAAATTATTGTGACTCTCGGCGTATCTACAAGTTTAACTTGTGTGTTAGTATTTTACTTATTTATAAGTTTCAAAGCAGTTTTCTTATCATCTGGTTTATTCATTATTTCATAATTTAGTGAATAATTAATACGACTAATTTAATATTTTATTTTTAAATTTAAATAATTTCATAATTAATAGAATTATATTAGTCGCGATGGTTTTTAAATAATTAAATTAACCTTCAAAATCAAATTGTTATTTCATAGAAAACCCATGTAATCCATTGAAGTTCTTGTATCCAGTATTAAGAGGAGCAAAAGAATTCGAGAATTTACTAAATATAAATAAGAGATTTTTACCCTTCTTTTTTCTTTGTGTGTTCAACTTTATGTTGCTCTTCTTTGTTACCATAGCTTCTAATGTGAGGATTATTCCATTTCAAGTCTGCTGGGAGTGTTTCAGTCCTTGAAAGTAAATAATTATTTTCTTACATCTTTTTAGTAACTCTAGCCTTGGTTGGTTCTACATTTAAATTCAGGTCATTTTGTAATTTAGATGTAACTTCTTCAAAATTCTTTTTGAATTGAAGATCATCATCAACTCCTCTTACTTTAAACGAAACATCTCCTGATGTCTTTCCTACAATGTTTCCTTGAGTTTTCACATCATAAATGTGTATTCTATTTTTAGTTATTAAATTATTCTTACCCTTTCTTTCTAAAAACTGACTCAATCTCATTGACTTTTAAATTTTCGAAATTGGGAATATCCTTGATTTCGTAGGACTTTACCGATACGTCTACATTTTTCATATATTTGGCATTATTCTGATAGAAATCAGATCCTTGATGTACTGAAGATAATTCCAAGTTTTTCTTCAATCTAAAATCATCATTTCCGATTGCTTCCCTTAGAGTTGAATTTATATCACGTCTAGAAACTAACTCTTCTCTATTCTTTTCAATCGGGTTAGGAACTGGCTCGAATTTATTTCCTTCATATTGTTTTTTTTCTGAGATATTTCCTTGTAAACTTTTTATTTTTCTCTCGAATGAAGAAACGTTCTTAGTGTTTTCATTATTGGAGGATGAAATTTCGTTCTTTGAGTCTTTATTATCGTTATCATTCCAAAGATTTTTTGAAAATTTAGAGACATTAGGTTGTTGCTTTTTCTCCTCTTCTGGTTGTTCTTGTTTCTTACTTGGCTTAAAATTCTGATAAACTACTTCTTTTTGGGGGTCATAAAAAATATTCGACTTCATTTCGTTTACCTTTGAGACAAGAGAATTATCATTGTTGAAGTTTTTCGAATCTGAATTTTTGTACGAGATAGATTGTTTAACTAAATCTTTGACTTTTTCAGGAGCCAAAGAAGAGTGGTTAGCTAACATCTTCCGTTCTCTTGCAGTTAAGCTGGGATTGGAAAATTCCTTCAGTCTTTTTTGATTGTCAGAATTGGCTTCCTTATTCATCGTTCCTAAAGTTCTGTCATGATCGTTATCGACATCTTTAAACTTTTGATAGTCATTTTCTCCATAGAATTCCTTTAATCTTCTATTAGCAGCTGATTCTTGTTTGTAATAAGGATCAGGATTATGAGCAGGTTTTGTCTTGTCTTTTTTTACTACAACAGGCTCAGCATCGCCGAATACAATATTCGTTTTTTTTGCGTTGAAATTTTTAGATTGTCTGGTATTGATTTCATTCGCATATGAAGTATTGAATATATCTGATCCTGCTTGGTCTCTTGTTCTCTTAATTTGATGAGTATAAGGAACACTTGTTTCAGAAGAAAACAAATTTGATTTCAAAAATTCTTTAACTGGCCTCGTATTTTGGCTTGTATTACCTTGTGAAAAAAAGATGTCCGATTTATATTGGTTTCTTGCAGCTTGTGAAGCTATTTCTGACATTATAAAATTAATATAAGTTAATTTATAAAAAAATTAATTTAAAAGAATAAAATAGAATAGGTGTTTAATGTTTAACGAAAATACAGTGGAAATAATTGAACAATATATACGCAATAATAATAAGATAAATCTTGACATTAATGAAAATAAAAATATCGATCATAAATTAAGAAGCAGTGACGATCATGATTTTTCGCTGATTTCTAATGATTTAGACGATATTAAAGTTACAGCTGATGACGATGACTTGGGATTTTGGAATAATATAAAAAAGAATTTTTCTGATTTCAAAAATAAAATAAAATTCAATCTTATACAAATAGATAATAAATTCAAGCTTACAGAATTCAGGTACGCACAAATTTTCGATCAAACATTCGACCTTAAAATAAAGAATGATTGCGAAGGAATAAACAAATTTATATTCAACGAGATAATTTGGATGTCCTATAGAAATAATTTCGAGCCTGTGATTTATGATAAATGTTTATACACCAGTGATGCTGGATGGGGATGTATGATACGTGCAGGCCAAATGATGTTGGCCAACGCATTGAACATGATATATTCACAATCAGATTATAAAAGACAATCTAAAAATGATGTCCTCATGCTTTTCTTAGATGATCCTATCAAGTACAAATGTATTTTAGATAATAGCTGTTTCGATTATTTGAAACATTCTGAAGAAAATGAAATTATAAATAAAAAAGAATCAGGAATAAATATTAAAAACTCCTTTTCACACGAAGAATTCGAATATGTAACCAAAGTTTCGAATTTTGATAAAGAAAAATCTTTAATCACTCCGCCTTTTTCTATTAAAAATATTCTCTCTTCTAGTATTATGTATAATAAAGGAGCAGGTGATTGGTTTTCTGACAATGAGATTGTAAAGATTTTAAAAGAATTAAATGAGAAATACTTCCCAATCGAAGGTCCTAAGATTCTTCATTTTGATGAAAAAATAATCTTCCTTGACTTAATAATAAAAGAATGCTTTGAAAAAAAATTATGCAAATGCGCTAATAATAATTTTAATCAAGACGATTACGCTGTTGATGAAGATGAAGATTCGGAATTTTTAGTAATAAATCAAAAATATTCAAGTTCAGAGATATGTGAGTGTTTTAAGGATTGCTTCCCATTTCATAACAGCTACTATGAGATAAAAAGACCCTTAATAATATTTGCTTCAATGCGTCTAGGTTTGAGCAAATTGGAAGATGTATATTACAAGGCAATCAACGATTATTTTAAAATTCCTAACAATTTAGGAATAATCGGGGGTAAAGGCTCGAGGGCATTGTACTTCATTGGAAATTGCGATAGCAATCTGATTTTTCTTGATCCCCATTTCGTACAAGAAAGTGTAAAAATATCTGACGAATTCTCAGATATTTCAGCAAGCTACAGACCATTAGAATTATTCCATGTTGAATCTGAAAAAATGACACCTTGTATAACAATCGGATTCTGTTTTAATAAAAGTAAAAATTTAATTGAGACCATTGAGTTTATTAAGGAATACCAAATTAATAATTCTGAGACTATTATCGAAGTTAGAGATTTTCATATTAAGAATCCTATAATTTCAGTTTATTTTAAATAATTAATCAGAATCATATAGTATGTAATTTAATTAAAACATTTCTTAAATGTATTTGAATTATTTCATCTTGCTTATTTTTCTTATATTTTATTAAAAACAAATTAAATATAAATAAATTGAATAGAATAGAACTTTTAAAAGAAATAAAATTATCGAAAAAAGAAACCAGGGAAGACAAGGAAGGAGCAATTTATATCAATGTTCTCGTAAAAGAAAAGAATTTCAGAATTTATTGTGGTAGTGGCAAGCAGAAACTGCGATGGTTGTCAGACTGTGCAATCTATAAATATGAGAAAAGCAACGAGGATGCAGGAAAGTGTGGATTGGCTTATTCGATGAAATTGGAAAATGGGAACATTTGTGATTTGGATGACATAATTTGCAGTGTCTTAGAAAATGATGCATATGTTTGGATTCTGTTTAAACAAGAATTTGAGTTTTATCAAGACAAATTAATCGAAGAAGTTAAAATTAAATAAAAATAAAATTAATGTTTATTGTTTATTTTGTCTTCAAATTTTATATTAGGTGATGCTTAAATAAAATAAAATCAAAAGATGTCTGGAATTTCTATTTCTGAATCTAAATCCGATTCTGAATCAGATTGAGAATCTATTTGTATTTTTTCTTCTTTAATTTCTTCTAATTTTTCTTGAATTTGTGGAATCTTTTCTTCTATATGTTTATGATAAGAGGGATTTTTATCTTCTCTTTCTAAAAAGGATTTCTTATCTTTGAGTATCATGACAATTTTTTCAGTTGATATAAATTCATTTTTATTTTTATTTTTGTCAACAACATTCCATTTAGATTTAAGAGATCCCTTTTCTTCATCTTTGGAAGATGACAGCTCATTTTTGGTTTCATTAATTTTCATATCAGATCTAGTAAATTGCTTTTTTTTGTTTACTAAATTGCTATTTCTATTTATAAAATTCTCTTCTATGTCTATATCATCCTCTTCTTCTTGTAAAGACAATTCAATCTTGAAAGAATCCTTCACCCCTGACGATTTCTTATTATTGATTGTTTTTATTAAATTAATTTCTTTATCGATTTTTTCTTCTTTCGTCTGGTCAACTTCATTAGCTTTTCTCTTTTTATTTAGTAAAGAATCCCTAGTATCCTGCTTAATATCCAATTCAATCTTATTTAAAATTAAGTCTGCATTATTCCTTAGTTTGTCTGCAATCTTCTTGTTAAGATCTACAGTAACTCTTGTAAAATCACCTACATCATTCACGCTGATATGTCTGGAATTGACTTTTATCTGTTTATTAATGATGTCATAAACTAAAATTAAATAGAGAATTTCTTACTTTGTATAATATGATTCTTTTCTATTTCATCATTGCTATGAAATGCCTTTAAAAAGATAATAAATCTTTCAAGTTGTTCGACATTCATCATATAGTTTGAATATTTCAAGTAATTATAGACAAATCTTATCAGGTTTTTCTTAACTGAAATAGGAATAGAGAAAATAAACTTGGCATAAGGAGGAAGAATTACAAGATCCACAAGACTTCTTATTAAAACCCTTTTATCTTCATTTGTTAACAAAAATAAAAAGCTGTCGCTTTGGAAATACGCGACGAATACTAAAATAGATTAAAATTAAGCTATTTACTATCAAGATATAAATTAAGAATCTCCTCCATTTCGCTATTAGAATATTTCTCTAAATTCTCGTTGAAAGCTTCTTTCTTAGCCATTTGGATTAAACTTAGAGATGGCTTATTCTTCTGCGTTTGATTTTTCAAAGTTTTCAGTTTGAAATAATTCTGATCGATCTTTACAACAGTCTTGTCTTTTCTCTCAGTGAAAGAAACTAGAAGATCTATTAAATTATTCACACAGAGCTTGAAAATCAAATCCTCAACCACTGAATTCAAATTAGAATCGAATTGCTCTATAATCAATTTCATAACCTTAAGAGTTTCTTTATAATTGTCGTATAGCTTTGTATATTCATCGAATTTTATTATTAGTATAGAAAAAGTACTTTTTATTGCAGGAATAAAATAATAAAAATAACCAGAAAAATTTTTAATAAGAAATTTAAACATTTTTAGACTTTGGAGTTGATTGATTTCTTTGAAAATTTTGTAGTCTGAAATTTTTAGTCCTTCTAGAACTAATTCATCTTTATCAAGATTAAACGGAAATGTGATATAACTTTTTATATTGTTTATGAGAAAATTCATAAGATCAGAAAAATTTATTTCTGTTGAAGTATTCCTTGGAATCGATTTAAAAACATTTTTCAACAGTTTAGCAAGTATGTTTAATACTTTGAATGCCATTTGAAAATTTGGATTTTTGAGAAATTTTTGCTTAGACTCTTTGAAATTAAAGAAATTAAAATTCGAATCGAAATTCTTCACTTCTGACTCATTCACATTACTTCTTAGTGTTTTTACTGTTTTAGGAATGAAAATATTTGTGTAAAACTCAAAATTAGCTAAAATCTTTTTTAGGAATAAATTTATTTTCGTGTTAATATCAGGACTTAATCTAATGAAGAGCGTATAGCAAACACATACTGCATTCAATATTTCTTTGTCAGAATTTGAGGATAAGCAAGTATTTGTCAAAATATTTTTAAAAATTGATTCTAACCTGCTTTCGTAAGGTCTTATCATTAAAGGAAAATAATTGATCAAATTAATTATATTAATCAAGAAACTTTTTAATGTTTCTGGTCTGCTTGTATAAATTAGTTCATAATTTTCTTCAAATAATTTGAAAAAGATTTTCAGCCCGTTCGGAATAATTTTCATCAAATTTTTGTGTTTTTCATTGTAGGTCTGGAAATTTTCGTTAAATTTTTTAAAAAACTTTGCATAGGAAAAATTCAGGGATTCCAGATTAACTAGAACAGATAAAAGACTATCTTTCTGATTTGAACAGACTTTCAATCTGTTCATGAGATCCTTGAATAGATCATTCAACTTATTCATAAATTTCAACGCAACCTCGTCGAATTCATCGGCTGAGAGATTTTCCAATATCACTTGACTTATCAGATTAAGAATGTCCTTGATAATCTTATCTTCTGTTTTATCATTTTTAATAAAACTGAGGAGGCTTTCTATTCTTCCTGTATTCTTTTTACTCGTCGTTATGCTGCTTTCATATAAACTTTCATAGTTTTGATTGAAATTATCTTCTAATAAAAAATTTGATAATTTAGACATCTTAAATATATAATTAATATATAAATTAATTATTTGTATATTGTTCTAATTAAATGACGGAATTGAATTTACTCTACGAACTAATTTTTTATTAGCGTCACTTAATTTTTTCATAATGTTTTGTGTTCTGGTTTTTATTAAAATGAGCTGATTCTTGATATCGTCATCAGAATTATTTTCATTATGAAAAGAAAATTCATTTCTATCAGAATTTATATTTTCATCCACTTCATTCAAAATTGAATGTTTGTTTCTTTTTATATTATCTTTTGTGGTTTTTTCTTGTGCGATTTCTTCACAATCAATTGGTGAGGTAAGGAAATTAGGGAAAGTATTTTTGCTTTCTCTTGGATTATAAGAATTTTTCACATCAGGTTTTATGGCATCATCTCTGCTTTTGCTTAGTTTGTTTCTTTGTTTTTTTCCTGGAATAGAAGGCTTGACCATTTTGAAATTATAACCAGTTAAATTGTGGGAAAATCTTTTTGCATTTTTATCTTTAGAATGGGTACTTCTTAAGGTATTATTATGTAGATCTTTGCTGTCTTTATCTTTGAAGCTCTGCTTGGTTGTGAATTGAGATGAAATATTTTTAGAATGATATTTATAATTCGCATGGGAAGGAGTAATGGTTTCTTTTATGGATTTATCTTGGGTTAATTTTTCTTCGTCAATATTTAAATAACTGATTTGTCTTTTCTTTTTGATACTGACTTTTTTTGGAAACTCGTTATCTTCAGTAATGAAACTTTGCCTAAGGTCGACGCTTTTGGAATATTTGAATAAAGTCTCCATTTTCCTCAGTCGATTTTGGAGGTCTTTAATTTTCGAGTTTAGTGACGATATAATCTTATCTTTTTCTTCTATTTGTTTTTTGCACTTACATTTTTTATTATTATCGCTGCAACAATTTATTAATAAATTTTGAGATTTATTAGTGGGGTTGTTGTTCATTTTAGGATAATTTTTACGTAATTTTACCTGAAAAAAGTTATCTAAATTGTCTCCCGTGCCGTCTTTTAAAAGATAAATAGATTTTTCTGGACTAATGTCTACTATAGGGATTATAAACATTTTTAATTATTTACATGATAATTTCTTATATGAAAGATTCGTTTTATGTGCGAGAATAGTTGAATCTTTTTTGTCGAATCCGGTAGATTGTGATTTATTCAGAACACTACTATTTTTCGAACTTATTTTAGAGACAAAACTTTTTTCGATCTTTGTTGAATCTTGTTTCGCATGTGAATCTTTAAATTTTGGCTGAATAGAGCTTGATTTTATAAACTTTGTAGATGGCTCGTATGTGTTTCTTTTAATTACTAACATTTTCTCTCTTGATTTTTCTTTAAATTTTTTTGTAGCGATTCTCTCTGAAGATTTTGAAGTAGTTTTAATATTTTTACGAATTGGATTTTTTGTATAAGTTGATGTTATCGGTGTGATTAGAGAATTATTTTTCAATTGTGATTCGGAAGTTTCTCTTGAAATACTTGAGGTCGTAATGTTAGTTTTATGATCGTTAAGATTAGTTTTATGTTTTATGGCATTGTTCGATACAACATAGTGTTTCATGTGTTGCATAATAATTTTATTCAATAGCTTATCTTCCATTTATAATATAATACTATGAGAAAAAAATTAATATAGTGATTTTTTAATATCTCTTAATAATATTAAAGAATGCTATATATTTTTAATAAACTATAAAATAGCTTCACTTTTTGTGATAAGCATCACTTGCAACACCTGCTAAAAATTTGATTAAAACTTTATTCTTACTCCTTTTTATTCTCAATTGATTTCGCTGACTTTTTAGATAAATCAACTTTATTCTTTTCTTTCTTTTCGTTTTCATTCTTTATTAAAATCCTTTCTTTCTCTTTTGAGGCAGAAATGATTTCTTTAGTCATTGTATAAAAAGCTTCTTGCACATTGTTATTTGTCTTTGCTGAAGTTTCGATAAATTTCATTCCGTATGTGTCTGCAAATTCTTTGCCTTGCTCATATGTGACTTGTCTCTTCTCTTCAAGGTCGCATTTATTTCCAACGAGAATCTTATATACGTTTTTACTTGCGTTCTTTTCTATTTCAATAAGCCAAGAATTAAGATTCTGGAAGGAATCGATGCATGTGATGTCATAGACTACCATAATTCCTATAGCTCCTCTGTAATAACTAGATGTGATATTTTTAAATCTCTCTTGTCCAGCTGTATCCCACTAGAAATTTTTTTAATCAATTTCTCTCTTACGATTTGTAATTTGACTTTCTTCTCGTCTAATTTGAATGATTTTATTTTCTATTGATGTATAATAATTTTAAAATAGCTATTTACAAAATCTACTCCGATCGTTGGAGTAAAACTATCGTTCCATATTTCATCCTAAATTTTCATGAGTATAATTCTTACACAGAATCTGACCAAAAGAGAAGACTTTCCTACTGCTGAATTTCCAATTAAAAGAATTTTAAAAAGGTAATCGCTTAAGTTGGTTATATAATACTTACTGATCTGATTGTACATTGTCCATAATTTTATTATAACATTAATTAATAAATTATTAAATTATTCTTGTTTTGAGTTATAATAAATGAGAAAATAAAATGAAGGAGATTTGAATATTATATAATATGTTTAGTTTATTAAAGACTTCCAACTTTTTCCACCTAAAACATATTTTAATTAAAAAAATTAATTTATTTAATTAAAGTATATTCTTATTAAATCAAAGAAAATTTTAATTAAATAAAAGTTTTCTTTGATGAGTTCCATAATGGATCTTTTTAATTATTACTAAATTCTTTAATTAATTTAAACCATAATTTAAGATGCACGGCAATCCTTCGGATTGCCATTTTTGAAAATGTGAAAGAAAAATTTTATATATAAGACATTTGGTGAAATAA
>Ga0169931_10010518_pt1 | contig 13184 bp, 7 predicted proteins | sample Kivu_15m_20L_FD_129675 | JGI IMG/M metagenome (GOLD analysis project Ga0169931, IMG submission 129675) | Freshwater microbial communities from Lake Kivu, Western Province, Rwanda to study Microbial Dark Matter (Phase II) - Kivu_15m_20L... | ecosystem: Environmental > Aquatic > Freshwater > Lake ...
GTTCTCTCGATTGCGCTTCATCTTGGGATTCCCTCTGGAACCAAGATGCAGAGTCTTTTGGAACTCGCCGAAGCCATCAATCGATCCGGAGGCGATGAAACGGAGATTGATGCGGTTGCGCGCAAAAAAGCCGAAGACATCACTTCTCAACTTTCAAAAGCGTTCAAGCGACCTCAGCTATGGGAGGTCTCGGAAGACTACGTGATTTACTTTTTGCAGAAAGTGAATGGAGTCAAACTAGCGGCTGATCTTCTTCGTGCTCCCGAACTTGCTGCGCTTCTGCAAGGTGAGAGCCGCGAGACCTTAGCTGGTCCCACTCGAGATGGAATCTTAGAGAACCGATTTCAATACGCGGAGAACGACTTGGCGGTGATTGATTGGAACAGTGCCGTTGTTTATGAGCCCAGCGGTCAAATGGAGATCGCAGATGTGATTGAGTTTGCGCTGACTCACCTGCTTGAGGTGCGCTACTATGATGACCTTCTCGATCATCGATTGGGCGAGATGTATGACGAAGTCGAGGTTCGTCGCAGTGGCGTATTCCAGCGGAGAATCAATCAGATCGTCCACGAGGCGAACTCTCGCTACTTGGAGATCTCAGAGATCATGGAGCGGGTGGATAACTCGATTAAGGTCGTCGGAGATTTTTACCTTGCTGTGATTTTTAGGGGAGCGATTCGTCGGTTTCGGGTTTTGGATTGGCAACAGAGTATCACGCGAAAAATGAATTCGATTGCACGTGTTTCTGAGCTTCTTCAAGGTGAGATGAACGTCCGAAGAAGCCATATGCTCGAAATGATCGTGATTGCATTGATCGCGTTTGAAGTGGTGGGGGCTTTCTTTAGGTGAGTCAAAAGGGTGACTGTGAGTCCTGGCTTTTTGTGCGTATTTATTCGGATGTGTGATTTTTGACACCGCAAATTGCCGCCATTTTCTCGCAAGTCCAACTCAATTTCTTCAGTTTTTATTGGTTCAACAGAAATTGAATTGGCATACTTAAGCAATGAGCACATCAAGCGCAACCAAGCCGGAGTGGTTGGAGTACGTTCAGAAAATCAGTCGAGAGCAGACTCTCCGATGCCTTCAATCTTTCCCTCTTGTTCAGGAAGCAAAGGTCGAAGTGGATACCGACAATCAAGTTGTTCCCGCCCATTGGATGGGCGCGATTGTGAATCAGGGTGCTGGGTTTCGGATGATCCTGAAGGTCTATTCGAATTCTGAGGGGCTCGATCAGTTGATTGCGTCTGCCCTGCGAGTTAGTACGAGCGACTTGAGGGGCTACCAGTTTTCTGATTTTTTAAGGGAACTTTGTAACCTGGCATCCGGGATGATTAAGTCTGATTTGTCGAGAGCAGGACTCGAGATGGCCAACAGTCTCCCGATTTCAACCCGCGGAGTAGATTCCGTTTTTTTTCAGTCTTCAGCAGGTTCCAGCTCTTATTCAGATCGATGGATTGTTTCCTGGTCGAGGGGACGAGTTTTTTTTGAAGCCACCATCGACGTCCTCAATCAGGCGGATCTGGGGAGCTTTGACATCAAAAAAGCTGAAGCACCAGAAGTCGATCTGTTCGAAGAGCTTTTGAATTAAACAAAACTGATCAGTAGCCTCTGACTGAGGATGCGAGGAATTTGAAATGTCCGGTGTCGATTACAGAACCTTGATGCACGCAACCTCTCAAATCATCCAGATGATTGAGACTTCAAAAGCCAATATGGACGAGATGCTCGATGAGCTTCCCGCAGGATTTTCTCTCGTGAGTCCGAAGGGACAGATTTTTCGTGCGAATCGGATGCTTGCAAGCTTCTTTGGGTTACAAATGCAGCAGTGCTTGAATCGCTCATTTCTTGAGATTTTTGATGACCTTGGACAGGAAAGGATCAGCTCCGCAATCCGGGAAGCTTGCAGTACGGGAGAATCCCAAAAGCTCGAGTTGATGAGTAAGCCCTTGCGTGAGGGGGAATCCGGCCGGATGGTCCAGTGGAGTGTGTCTCCGGTGGGGCAAAAAGAGGCCAATGGCTATAAGCTTCTTGCGCTGCTCGGGAACGATGTTTCAGAGCTTCGGAATACTCAGTCGAAGATTGCCGACTTGTTCAATACCCTTCCCGTTGGGATCATGAGTGTTACACCTAATGGCAAAGTGGCCGATGTTTATACGGGCTCCTGCACCCACCTTCTGGGTCGCAAAGAGCTTGTCGGAGAGTCGATCCTGAGTCTGATTCATCAGGAGGAAAACAATCGCTTCTCGAATGCTCAATTGCGCGCGCTCAAAGCCCTCAATGATTTTAACGGGATGTCGGATGTGACTTTTGAAGCCTTTCGAGAGTCAGCTCCCAGTGAATTTAAACTCGTCTTTCAGAACGATTACGGGACTTCTCATCGGTACATTGGAGTGATCTATCAGCCGATCGTCAGTCGAGATACCGTCACTCGTGTTTTGTTGCTCATTCAGGACCGTACGGCACTGGTGGAAGCACGCGAACGCGATAATGCGGACCGTGAAGCGGAGACCAAGTCGATCAAGCGAATTTTGCAAGTGAAGCGTGTGGCTCCCGATGTCCTTCCGATTTTCCTAGAAGAGATCACTTCGCTCATGTCACGCACCGGAGAGGTTCTCAAAGCGCGCAAGCCCAAAGATCTTGCAGCAGTACTTCATGGCGTGAAGGGGAACTCTCGTGTCGCGCGATTTGAGACTCTCGGTAAGATGGCTCATGACCTCGAAGAGCGTCTGTTGGCCCAAGGAGCTCAAGCCATCAAAGACGAAGACTGGGTATTCGTCGAAAAAGAAATCAGAGATATGGAAGAAGAGTGGTCCGAGCTGTCGAGCTTAGCCACGGCTCTTCTAACCGGGGGAGGCGCTCCGGGTGGAGCTGCAGCATCGTCCTCGGGCGGTGCTGGCGATCTGGTTCGCACCTTGAGAGGGCTGATGGATAGTTATCAAGCCAGCCGGGTCAACGCGAAAGGCATGGAAGTCGAAGTGGCGATTGACCGGGTCAGACTTGCGCTTGCGGGAGTGTCTTTGACCGAGGCAAGTTCCTTGGAATTGTGGTTGAGGACAGGTGCTGGCGAGACCGCTTCGGCAGTGGGAAGAGAGATTGAGCTCACAGTGGATTGGGGATCAGTGCTTTTGGACGAATCGAGTCGCAAGTGCTTGACCGAGACCCTCCTTCATTTGGTGAACAATGCGATTGACCACGGGATTGAGTCCCCTGAAGTACGCAAGGAGACTGGCAAGCCTGCCAAAGGTAAGATTCAGGTTCAATTAATCGAAGAAGATGGGCGTATTCACGGTATCGTGAAGGACGATGGCGCGGGGATCGATGCACGAGTGGTCAAACTCAAAGCCATTCGTATGGGGCTCATCAATGGGGACACCTCCCGCACGATGAGTCACCGCGATGCGCTGGCTTTGATCTTTGAGTCAGGACTCTCGACTCGGGACAAAGTGACTGCAGTGAGTGGTCGAGGTGTCGGCCTTTCAGCGGTTAAAGATACCCTCAAAGCGATGGGGGGGAACTTTACAGTCGATTCGGAGCCAGGCAAAGGAACCCAGTTTGACTTCTGGATTGAGTATGCATCACCGATTCACCAGCAGCGCAGGCTGATCCCACATGCCACCTTCATGACGGAGCTCAAGGACACACTTGAATTCATGTCTCAGAAGCAGGGCTGTCCGGTCGAGGTGTCTGAGTGGACGACTCATCCGGAGCTGACTTCTGGGATGCTTTACTGCAACCCTCGCCATTTGGTGATTGCTCTCAGCCAGAAAATCTTAGAGTTGGGACGCGGGAAGACAGTGGCACTCGATGTGGCTCCCTCTTCGGATTCAACCGCAAAGGGGGAAATCATCCTCGAAGTTCGGACCGGAGTCGGTCTTGCGCCCGAACAGCAGTCGCGTGAACCATCAGCGGAGTTTACCGCTACTCCTCACGTGACGAATCGGATTATCGCGTCTCACAAGGGGGTCGTGAAGGGGCAATCGGGTGCGGGTGGGGCCATCGTGTTTCAGGAAAAATTCCAGAGACAGGATCTGCCATCCATGGGTGTTCATTTTGATGCGGATGTCACCTCCTCGCAAGCGAGCGCACATCGGAAGTGGGTTGAGGCGTTCTGCAATCGCTCGGGTGTACACTTGGCCGATTATGAGTCAGCCACACTAAAAATTCGCGTCTCCTCGGAGGTTCGTTCCGATGAGTTTGATGCGATTCCTATCCAGTCCGATGAGCCGGCGTTTGAGGTTCAACTCTTGCGTGTGCTCAATCGAAATATGGGGTTTGATCAATAGGGAAAACTCTCTAGAACGCTGCCAGTCTTTTGAGGTGTCCAAGTTGAATTCCGACTGCGTCGGCGAGAGCCAAGGCCTCGTTGACGCTTGCTCGGGAGAGTGAGCCGATGGAGAGGGATTGCTTTCGTCCTGCAAGAGCTAGGGCGAGGGTTTCTGCCATGCACGCAAATATTTCACCGTTGCTCGTCGGGACCAGTGGGCTCAGGAGTTTTTGGCCTAACGGAAGAGCCGCGTACCCCCCTTGAAAGCACTCCACATCGGTGCGTTCCTTGAGGACTGTGGGGTGGATATTAGATGGAACCCCAATATCGAGTACGATCGCACCGGATTTGAGGTGACGGGGCTCGATGAATTGCCGGGTCGAGTTGGTTCCGCTGATGACGATGTCACAATCGGAGATGTCCTCGAGGTGGTGAGAGGTCGATGTTTTGAATCGGAGAGTCGCGGGATCCGCGCCTGCAAACATCAGAATCTGCTCATAGGCGCGTTGGAATTTTCGGCTCACCTCGAGTGGCTCCCGATGAACGAGAGTCAGGTGGGCAACATCCGGTGCTAACAGTTGAGCGTAGACACTGCAGATGTTCCCGGCTGCTCCGATAATGGCCACCCGGGATTGAGCAAGCGAGCGCCCTCTTTCTTCGAGCACGCGGAGGATCGCTCGATAGGCTAGGCCCACGGTGAGGGAGTTGCCTGTGGTGAGTGCAGGCGGAGGGTTTCCTGAGAGGTGGAGTATATCTCGCAGAGCGACTCCATTGTCCGTGACAATGCTCGTGAACTGTCCCAATCCAATGACGTCAGTTTTTTCGGCGATCGCTTGAAGTGCTGCTTCTCGCACTTTTTGGCACGCAAGCCCGTCCTGGTTTCGGATGGATTCTTCAAAAAAACGCGAAGTAGCGGTGATTCCTCGAAGTTGTAAAATAACTTTTTGTCCTTGAGCGCCTTCGATCTCCTGTTCGTGATAAGTGATGCTTCCTGCAAGGGGAGCAATTTCCATCAGGAACTCTTGTTGTTTTTTTGGACTCAGAGTCTTGAATACTGGATCAAGAGCCTCAGCCTGCTCTGCATGAATCAGATGAGAAAGGAACGTGGCTTGGACCAAGTGTTTGGGTTGATTGCGAGGGAGAGGGCGTCGAGGCGAAACGATCTCTGATAACCGATCCGCAGGAACTTTGTCAGGAGTGAGTGTGGGGGAAAAGACTTCTGCAAGTCGTCCCTCAGAGATGAGTCGTGTGAGCTCGCCCAGGGCATCCAAAAGTACGTGACAAGCGTCGAGAGAAATTTGCGAGGATGGTTCGAAACGAAGAGTGCAAGCTCGGTTGAGGGTAGCTGCAACTCGAATGTTTTTTTGATGAAGCAGCCAGGAGGAGAGCGCGTAAAGAGTATATCCAGTTTGGTTGATCGCATGGAGGAGGGAAGGGGCTTGCCCAGCGAGATCCAGATCAAACTCAAGTCCCATCATCCAGCCTTTGCCGCGAATCTCGCGCAAGACGCCTGGATAGTGTTTTTGAAGGTCTGAGATTTTCGATCGGAGGAGGGTCTCAAAACTTTCTGCGCGCGTTTCGATATCTCGATCATCCTGGAGAAGCCGCAAGGTCTCTTGGGCTATCCGACAACTCAGATCATCGTCAGCAAAAGTAGAAGTGTGGAGTCTTCCAAATTCGGGAACATAGATGTCTTCCCGAATGCTGAGGCTTGAGATCTTGGCGTATCCACCCCCGAGGCTTTTCCCTAGGAGGATGTAATCGGGGGCGACGCCGAGGTGTTCACAGGCGAGAAACTTTCCAGTCCGGTACATTCCCGTTTGGATCTCATCCGATATCAGTGGGATATTTTCGGCGGATAAGGCGCGACTCAGGGTCTGCGCGGTTGTCATTGAGATCGGATGAATTCCTCCTTCACCCTGGATCCATTCGACAAACCCTGCAGCTACTTGCGAAAAACAAAGCCCTTCTTCACCGAGTTCGATCCGGTGGCTTTCGAGGAGTTCTTCGATCTGCTCCGAAGTTGCATCACGAGGAATGAAAACGACCTCGACCGCTTTGCTGGGATACATGGCAGCGTAACTTGCGTTCGATGTGACCACCAATGAGCCTGCTGTCTTGCCGTGGTAGGATCCCTCTAGGGCCAGAAGGATAGGCTTTGCAGCTTGAAGTTTCTCTCGTAAGGAATGGAGTCCCCGAAGCGCGGCGCGGTTTTGAGTGCTTGGGGGAAGATTTTGCTGCTGCAGAAGACTGTTTTCTAACTTTTCGAGTCGGCGATCGATCGTCTGCTTGCGTTGATTCCAGCTCATCAAGGCGTGCTTGATGGCCGCCTCCACTGCTTCGGTTCCTGTGGCCAAGAACAGGGAAACAAACTTGCCGCGCTCGGAGCCAAATCTCTGAACAAAAAGGTCGTTGAGGTCGCGAGCGAGCTTTCCTGCTTCCACGCGCGCCGAAGCTTGAGCGTGGATGGGAAGGCCCTGGTCCAGTGCCTGAAGTAGGATCTGCCGAATGGCGATGGGGTTATGGCCTAAAATGGTCGAGCCATATCCTCCCAAAAAATCGAGTACCGTTTTGCCGTGTTTTGTCGTGAGTTCGTCGCCTGAGGCTGACACATACTCCACGTCTAAGGCGAGGGTTCGCAGGAGTTGACCTAATTCCGGCCTGCAGAACGTTTCGTAAAGGGTGGGCTCAGAGGAAGTTTGGACATCTGTTTTGAGTCCAGGAGCCTCTCTTTGGGATGGGAGCGAGGTTTTTGCTTTGGCCGGCGTAGTCATACTCGAGACAAGGCAGCAGGAAATGCGCCGCCTTAAGAGGGCCTCTTAGTGCCGTGAATGGGGTGATTACCTCATGGGAGAGTGATACTCCGGGGACACTGTGGATCCGATGATCGGTGAGCCTTCGGAAGGCTGAACCATTTTTTCGGGATTGTTGGGATGGGGGCCAGATGGTTTAGGCCCAGTTTTGCCAGGCCCAAGCGCAGAGACAGAGGTAAGCCAGGATCCCGAGCCAAGCAGCATAGGCGTCCCAAGCGCGGTTTTGGCGCGCGATCGTCCACGAAAAGCTCCAATCCTCGGGATGGTCATTAATGAGGAGTTTGTGATCTCGTGAGGGAGGTAGAGCGGGGAAGAATCGGCTCACGTGGGTGAGGTAATTGAGGTAAGGTTGACCGAATAGAACTTTGAGTTTGGTCTCTTCCTCAATGATTGTGAGGTGATAGACGACTCCAAATAGAACCGAGGTCAATAGGGCCAATACCCAGCTCTCCAAACCAATCGCTGCGCCGATCGCCATGACATAGGTTCCAAAATAAAGAGGGTTTCGGGTGAGCGCGTACGGGCCGCCAATCGCGAGGCGGTCGTTTTTGCGGAGGTATCCGCTCGACCAGAACCGAAAAGTTGCCCCGGCAAAACAGATCAGGATCCCAGGAAGCGAGGGGTACTGACGAGCTGCGAATCCGAAGGCGAGGACGCCTAGCCACCCAAAGTAAATCCGGGTCTTGCCCATAATAAAGGTGTGGAACCAAGTGGGTTGGGGGCCTGGGTGGTAAATTTCCTGGTAAATTCGCGTTCCAGGGCGTTCGGTCTTTGATGCAGGTTGAGTGGTCATGTGTTTTTTTTGATGGCATAGGGTGGGCCGGTTTCACAAGTCTGAGTTTTTGGGAAACCGAGTGTTGCCGCGCTTCAGATTCTCGGCTAAGAGTGGGGCGCTTATGAAGACTCAACCCACGAAAAAAGAGCTCTCGGCGAAGCCGCAAGCTGCAGTCCGTGAAAACACGGCTCCCGCTTCGACTCTCGCATCCCCAAAAACCCAGTTTCGTCTCGATACGAAACTTCTGACCCAAATACATGATTACATGGTTCAGGCGCGTGTGATGGAAGAGCGCCTGATCCGGATGTACAAGCAGAATCAGGGCTATTTCTGGCTGGGCGGACCCGGCGAGGAATCTTTCCAGGTTCCACTTGGTCTTCAAATCCACAAAGGAATGGGACCTGACTACGATTACATGCATTTCCACTACCGCGCGGGCGCACCGATGTTGGTGATGGGTATGGATCCTATGGATGCCATGAGACAGATGCAGAATACTGCAACTGATCCGTTCTCGGGTGGACGCAACTTCGCTTCGCACTATTCCAAGCGCGAGTGGAATGTGGTTCCCGTGACCTCGACGATTGAGACGCAATACCTGACGGCAATCGGCAGCGCGATTGCTCAAAAGCGCCACGGCGGAAAAGGGATCACGATTGTGACCGGTGGGGACGCAGGTACAGCAGAGGGGGATTTTGCTTCTTGTTTGGTGTGGTCTTCCCGCCCAGGCAACGAGCTTCCGATCCTGATCATTGTCACAAACAACAAGTTCGGAATCTCAACTCCAGCGGCTACGCAACACGGTGAAAAGCTCATCTCCGATCGCGGTAAAGCGTTTGGTATCAAGAGCAAGACCATCAATGGTCTGGATGTTGAGGAAAGCTGGTTTGAGCTGAAAGAAGCGATGGATTACGTTCGTAACGAACGGAAGCCTTTCTTGCTCGAAGTCAACGTTTCTCGTTTGTACGGCCACAGCTCTGCTACCGGAGCGAACCTGGTTGCGGGCGAAGAAGATCCGATCACGACCTTTGAGTCCAAGCTCGAGAAGGCCGGAATTTTGACCCGTCAAGAGATGGACTCACTTCGTGAGAAGTACACGACTGAGATGTTAGACATGTCCAAGCGCGTGAAAGAGGAGCCGATGCCGGATCCTGAAACCATCTACGACAACACCTTTAAAGGCCAGAAAGGGCGGTACTGGTAATGGCAAATATGGCGCAGGCAATCCGGATGGCCCTTCACTACGGTGAAAAACATCTGGGAGTGAAAGATATTTTTGGTGAAGACGTAGGACCTCCTCTCGGTGGCGTGTTCACAGCGACCCAGGGTTTGACCACGACCTGGAACTCCCCTTTGGATGAGCGTGGAATCATTGGAGCGGCGATGGGTCTGGCGTTTGCTGGAAGCCGTTGTGTCGCTGAGATTCAGTTTTGCGATTACGTTTTCAACACGATCGACTTGCTCAAGCTCGCAGGAAACCAGTGCTGGGCAAGTAACGGTGACTGGAATATGCCGATGACGGTCATGACTCCGGTCGGTAGCGGAATTCGTGGGTCGATTTATCACTCGCATTCGTTCGATGCGATGATGACCCACATTCCTGGCTGGAAGATCGTGATGCCTTCGAATCCTTTGGATGCGTACGGCTTGATGATCGCTTGCTTGAAAGACGAAAACCCGACCATGTACTTGAAGCCGAAGGCGCTTCTTCGGGTCGATGGATTTGATGCAATCCCTGGCGAGCCTGATTTGACCCCTGAAGGGAAGAAGAAGCTTCGCGAGATGATCGATAAGCCGGTCGTGGGTGACACTTCCAATTGGAAACCTCAGTGGCCGGTCGGCTTGACCGATTACACAGTGGAAATCGGAAAAGGAAAAACCGTTCGAAGCGGTGAGCACGTGACTGTCGTGAGCTACGGTCGAATGCTTCCGATCTGTGCTCAAGTGGCTGATCAACTTCTCGCGGATGGGATTTCCGTTGAGGTGATCGATATGCGCACGCTTTGGCCTTACGATTGGAATCTGATTTCTGAGTCGATCCGTAAGACCAAGCGCGTGATCTTCGTGAACGAAGACACCGAAGTGACGAACTTTGGCGAGCACCTTCTGCGGAGAACGGTGGAAGAGCTGTTCTTTGAGCTCGAAGCGCGTCCGCGTTTGATCGCAGGTGCTTTCACTCCAGGGGTAGGTCTTGCTGATCCACTCGAAATGGCTTGTGTCCCTCAGCATCGTGAAGTCGAAAAGATGATTCGCGAAGTAGCAGCAGAGAGAGCTTAAGTCTGAGTTCAGATCGTCCTGTGATGATCCAGCGGCGAAGGAGAAATCCTTCGCCGTTTTTTTTTTTTTTGGGGGGGGGATTCAGAGTAAGTCGAGAAGCATTTCGATGTCGATGGTCTCGTTTGCTCGTTGAATGCTCTCTCGAAGGTTTTGATGTTTGATCTCGGGGAGAGGCGAGTCTTCCGTGAGCGAGGCTGCAAATCGGACTTCAAAGCGGACCGTTCCGACTTTTAGAACGCATCCTCCATCAAAGCTGAGCTCATCGAGGAAACGAGGAATCGCTGCTCCGTGAGGCAGAGTGAGGGGTAAGCCAATTTTGGTCTTGAGTCCTTGGTGGGCCAAGTTCTGTTGGACCCATCCTACTACCTGGTTCAAGTATTCTCGCATAAAGTCGCGAATGATCTCGATGGAGGGAGTGCTGGAGGTGAGTCTGAGTGATTGAGCGACCAGCTGTTGCAGATTCCCTTCGAGGAATGTGATTCGGAACGTGAGAGTGAGTCCTGCTGCAGCCAGCATGCAGTAACTGTGGGTGCCTCCCGCCGCATATAACTTGGAAGGAGCTTGAAGGTCCGTGAGCTCTTCGCTTTGAGGGGGGTGGCCGGGGAGGTAGTTTTCGAGACGCAGCAGGCAAGCATCCAGTGAGATTGCCGAGAGAATACTACTCAGAGCTCGTGATTGATCGCTTTTGCTTTCGCTCGCAGGAGAGCTTTGGAGACTCGCTTCGCTAAAGAGTTTTCGCTGGTTTGCGGCGAGTTCTAGGGCTTTTGCCGAGTCGATCTGGTCGGCTCCTTGCCCAACAAACAGAAGGACTCCGATGAGTTTTCCTTGAGGGTTATCGCGAAGACTGACCAATATGTGGTCACTCTCTTGAATTCTAAACGCGAACTCTTTGGGGGAGACTTGTCCCATCTCTTCCATCGCAAAAAACATGGCAGCTGTTGCCAGAAGTTCTTCCGGAGCTTCGGTCCCAGGAGAGTTATAAAACTGAAGACTGGCGCCTAGGTTCGTGTCAGGGGTCCATCCGGAAATCGAAATTTCGTGCGGAATCCGCTGGTGGCGTCGAAACTCAGCAAGAGCGGATTTTCCTCGAGAGGAGAGATCCTCGATCGAATCTCGGGCATCCAGTAGTGCCTCGATATCGATTTCTTCCTCGGTTTGCGTGGCGACCAGTTGTTGCACACTCATGGGCTTGAGGTGCAAGAGTTCGTCAGGTTGGGAGATGTTGACTGCGACTCGAATTTCGAATCGGTAACGATCGACTCGAAGGACTGAGCCTCCGTCGTAGATTTGGTTTCGAAAAAAAGTGGGAACAACAGTGTCCTCTGGAATGGCCAAAGGGATTCCCATGGTGAGCGGAACTCCTTGTTTTCCAAGAGCAGTCTTCGTCCAACGAATGATCTGATTGAGGTACTCTTTGAAGAAGTCTCGTATGACCTCTAGATTGGCTCTTTCGACTGGAATCTTGAGATGAGATGCGACGAGTGTTTTGAGGTTGTCTTCAAGAAAGGCCAAATTGAAGCAAATAGAAACTCCAGGCCCATTGAGCAAAACGAAGCTCTGGGTTCCACCTGCTCTCACTGTTTTTGAAGGTTCATTGGGAGCATCCAGTACGTCCTGATGAATCTCTTGCCCCGGCAAACAGGAGTTGAGTCCCAGGAGGCATGAGTCCACCGAGATAGTGCTGATGATCTTTCGGATCGTCGCATACTGATCGGGTCCTCGCCCTGATCCTACTGTTTTTTTAGTTCCAGCGATGAGAGCTCCACGCACTCGACTCTCGAGTTCACTGAGGGTCGAATCTGAGAGGACAGGAATCGGTGCTCCACAAAGCAAAATCACGCCCAGGAGTTTGCCATGCGCTTGTTCTCGAATGCTCAGTACAGAATGGAATTCATCTTGTTTGGTGAGTGCGAAGCGATCGGTTGAGACTTGTCCCATTTCCTCCATCGCAAAAAACATGGTTGCAGTCCCAGTGAGTTCCTCGGGAGGAGTGCCTGCAAGAGTGTCGTAGAAGAAAAGTCGAGCCCCCGAGTCGAGATCTGGAACCCAGGCCGAGAGGGTGAGGTTGGAATCAAAAAAAAGCGTTCTCCGGAGTTCGCTTAAGGCTCGTCTCCCTTGTGACACCCAGTAACTCGCGGGTGGATGGGCAAGGGATTCCCAGGCTCCTTCGGCTTCGAGTCTGAGCCGGCCTTGATCTTGAACAAAAAAAACTCCCGAAAAGCCTGGATACTTCTTGAACTCCCGGAGGAGCGATTCCGGTAAAGAAGGGTGGGCACAGATGAAGAACTTGAGCTCGTTGATTAATATTGGGAAGTTCTCAGCCTGAACATTCAGCCAACCGAGCAGGCTGAGTGATCTCAGAACATCAGCAGCACTCAAGAGAGATTGAACCAGAACGATTGGCCCATTTTCGATTGGATGTTGTACGAGTCGAAGTTCAAGCTCTTCATCCGGGGTGAGGTGTTCGGAGCGAAAAGGAAACTGATTCTGGGCGCATTGCGCTTGAAACAGTTCCTGGAGCGTTGAACTGGGGTCAGCGAATGTGCCCAGTTTGTCTTGAAGCTTATCTTCGATCGATGATGTTTTATCAGAGGCTCTTGAACGTGAGGGGAGGAGGAGGAGATTAAGAGCCCAGGAGAGGTCAGCTTTCGACATGTTTTATTCTCAGTTGAAGGTGATCAGTTCGGCAATGTGTTTTCCTTTTGAGCTTAGATGAGTTTTTATAAACTGCCCGAAAAAAAGCCCCAATCTTCTACTGAGTAGAAAACCGAGGCTTTTTTCTAATTGGAATATTTAATGAATTATCGTCAATCTCGAAGTTCGAAATTAACAGCCTAATCGAGCGATGATTGCGTCACCGAAGGACGAGGTCGTTCCTTTGCCGCCGAGGTCACCCGTGCGCGCATGTACATCGGACAGCGCACCGAGAAGGGCCGTCATGATGCGATCGGCACGCTCGTGTTCACCGAGGTGGTGAAGCATCAGGATTGCGGATTGAAGCAGAGCGGTGGGGTTTGCTCTATTTTGGCCTGCAATGTCTGGTGCAGATCCGTGA
>Ga0169931_10010519_pt1 | contig 13184 bp, 14 predicted proteins | sample Kivu_15m_20L_FD_129675 | JGI IMG/M metagenome (GOLD analysis project Ga0169931, IMG submission 129675) | Freshwater microbial communities from Lake Kivu, Western Province, Rwanda to study Microbial Dark Matter (Phase II) - Kivu_15m_20L... | ecosystem: Environmental > Aquatic > Freshwater > Lake...
CTGCCGGACCTGCTCGCGCTCGCGCGCTCGGCCGTCCTCGCGGCGAAGCTCAACCTCGCGTGGGCGTTCCTCTACAACGGCGTGGGGCTCTACCTCGCGGCGACGGGTCGGCTGACGCCGATCTTCGCGGCGTCTTCGATGGTGGTTTCGAGCGTGTTTTCCGTGCTCAACTCCGGACGCCTGATCCATCGGCGGCGCGAGGTCGAGAGCGCGCCGGATCTACGCACGAGTTCGCAGCCCGCCTCCGCATTCGGGCCTACGGCGGGTGTGCGTAGTACCACCTAAGTTCGCAGGCGCTTCGCTCGACAGCTCGAGGGGAGCCATCGCCATGCCGCTCGGAAGGACTCGGGACAAGGTCGTGCAGGGACTCGCGCGCGCGCGCGGGAGCCTGCATCGCTACACGCGCACGCGGATCGCCGTCGCCGTGGTGTTCACGCTGGTCATCGCCGCGTTGCCGGCCTTCGACCTGCTGCGCTTTGACCTGTGGGGCGGGCATCACCACTACCTTGGCGAGCAGCAGGGACTCGTCGAGACGGCCAAGCGCTTCGCGTTTCCGTTTCTCGGGATCAACCTCGCGATCCTCCTGACCAGCCGCTTTCTCGGCCGCTACCTGTGCGGATTCGTGTGTCCCTACGGCGCCGTGGCGCGGCTCGGCGAGTGGCTGCGCTTTCGCGCGAAGACACGCCGGCAACGGCTCGTCGGCGTCGCCACGCTGCTCGGGATCTGCGGCTTGCTGTCGGCGATCACCTTCAGCTTCTGGATCGACTGGCGCGTGTTCCGCGACGGCGGTGCGCTGGCGGTCGCTCTCTCTGCGAGCTTCCTGCTCGCCATGGTGACGAGCTTCTATTTCTTCGTGCAGCGCGTGGGCCAGGGCTTCTGCCGCAACTGGTGTCCGTCGGGCGTGTACTTCGCGCTGCTCGGCCACGAGACGCACAACGGCATCGAGTTCGCGCATCCTGAGAGCTGCACCGACTGCGGCGCGTGCGACACGGCGTGTCCCATGGACCTGAAGCCGCGCGCGATGTCCGGCGGTGCGTATCGCACGGGGGACGGGTTCTATCCCGACGGGCTGTCGAACTTCTCGCTCTGCATTCGCTGCGGGGACTGCGTCAGCGCCTGCGAGGGCACCAACGCACGCAGGGACGAGCCGACGCCGCTGCGCATGGGATTCCTTCCGGAGCATGCGCGCGAGAGCGGTGCGCCGGAGCACGCGGAGGCGCGGCCGTGAGCATCGCTTCGCTGGCACCCTTTCTCGCGCTCGGACTCGCGGGTACGTTGCACTGCGCGGGCATGTGCGGTCCGCTGGCGCTGTCGTTCGCGCTCGCGCGCGGTACGCCGCGGCCGCTGGACGTGGCGAGCTACGTGGTCGGCAAGGCAGCGATGTACGCGGTGCTCGCGTTGCTCGCGGCGCGCACCGTGACCGCGCTGGGCGCGCGCGAGGCGAGCTGGGTCGCGGCGAGTCGCAGTGCGCTCGCGGTCGCGGCGGCGGGCGTGATGATCGGCGTGGCGCTGTCCGCCTTGGGCTGGCTGCACCTGCCGCGCTGGAAGCCGCTGGGCGCGCTCGAAGGCCTCTTGCGCAGCGCGTTGCGCGGAACCGACGAGCTGCCGCTCGCGCTGCGCGGGCTCGCCTTTGGTGCGGCCAACGGGCTCTTGCCCTGCGGGCTTTCGTGGTCCGCGATCGCGTTGGGGGCCGCGTCGGGGGAGCCGAGCCTCGCCCTAGCTGGGCCGTTCGCCTTCGGCCTCGCGACCGGGCCCGTGCTCGGCTTCGTGGCCCTCGGCGCGGGGCGCATTCCTGCAACGTGGCGCGCCCGTGGCGCGCGCCTTGCCGCTCTCGGCCTGCTGGCCTACGGAGGCTGGACCCTCGTGCGGGGGCTCTCGCCCGTGGCCCCGGAGGCCAGCGCGAAAGTCCTTCCCGAGTGTTGCCGGGACGGGGATGTTTCCAAGTCTGAAACGGAATAGTTCAGCGCCGTGGTCAAGGTGACGCTTCGGGCGGAGCGATAGCAGGGGAGCCAGCGCCCTCTGGCAGTCGCCCCGGAGCGGGGAGCGGAGGGCGCGGTTCCCAACACCTCCCAAGCCCTCGAACCGATGTCCAGCCTGCAGCTCGATCCCATCCTGCTCGAAGCCGTCATCCGCGGAACGGCGGAGGGGCTCTCCATGACCGGGCTCCAGCCGCCGCCGGTGGGAGCCTCGCGCTTCTACACCGCCTCGCGCCCCATCTCCGTGATGGTCGGCATGGTGGGCAAGACCAACGGCACCTGCGCGATCTCGATGTCCGAGCGCGCGCTCCTGCACGTCGCTGGGTCGCTGCTCGGCGAGGAGCGCAAGACGGTCGACCACGAGGTCATCGATGCGATCGGCGAGATCGGCAACATGGTCGCGGGGCGCGTCAAGGAGCTGCTTACGGGCACGTCCTTCGAGATGGAGAACATCTCGGTGCCGTCCGTGATCATGGGCGCGAGCTACTCGCTGCACTTCGCGCGCGGCATGCACGTGGTGTCGGTGGACTTCGAGCTCGCCGACCTGCCTTTGTGCGACGCCAAGGACCGTTTCTTCACGGTCACGCTCTCGCTCTTGCGGCGCGTCGCCGTCGCGGCCTGAGAGCTGCGTCGCCGCACGGAACGCAGCGGGCCCGCCGTGGGGAGCGCCCGCGGCAGGCCCGTGAGATGGCGCGCGCCGCGCGAGCGTCAGACCAGCCCGAAGACCAAGTTCAAGGCGCGGTAGACCAGCGCGGCGAGGATCGCGGTCGCGGGCAAGGTGAAGACCCACGCGAGTAGGATCTTGCTGCCGAGGCCCCAGCGCACGGCGGAGAGCCGCTTGGTGGCGCCGACGCCCATGATCGAGCCGGTGATGGTGTGCGTGGTCGAGACGGGCACGCCCATGTAGGCCGCGACGCCCAGCGTGGCGCTGGCCGCGGTCTCGGCCGCGAAGCCGTGGATCGGCTGGATCTTGATCAGACCCGAGCCGAGCGTCTTGATCACCTTCCAGCCGCCGGCTGCGGTGCCGAGCGCCATTACAGTGCCGCAGGCGAGCTTGACCCACAGCGGCACTTCCATGTCGGTCTGGAACTTGCCGGCGACGAGCGCGAGCGTGATCACGCCCATCACCTTCTGCGCGTCGTTGTTGCCGTGCTCCCAGGCCATCCACGAGACGCTCAAGAGCTGCGCCTTGCCGAAGGTCCCCTGCACGCGCCGCGGCGACCAGCGTCGCACGAGCCACAGGAGCCCCCACATCAGCAGGAAGCCGAAGAGCAGGCCCGCGATGGGGGAGACGAGCATCGCCACGAGGGTCTTTTGCACGCCGGCGAGGTTCACGATCTCCGCGCCCTTGGCCATGGTCGCGGCGCCGATCAGCGAGCCGATCAGCGAGTGCGAGCCCGAGATGGGCATGCCGAGCCACGTCATGCCGCCGACCCACAGCGCGGCTGCGAGCATGGAAGCGAGCACCACGGTCTGGGTCACGAACTGCGGGTCGACGAGGCCGCCGCCGATGGTCTTGGCGACCTTGGTGGAGACCAGCGCGCCGCCGAAATTGAGCGCGGCGGCGAGCAGCACGGCCGAGGTCGGGCTCAGCACACGCGTCGACACCACGGTGGCGATCGCGTTGGCCGAGTCGTTCCAGCCGTTGGTGTAGTCGAAGAGCAGCGCCGCGATCACCACGGCGATGATCAGGAAGGTCGGATCAGCCATTCTTGAGGATGATCGCTTCGATCACGTGGCCGACGCTGGAGCACTTGTCGAGGGCCGCCTCGGTGATCTCGTGCAGCTCCTTCATCACGATCAGCTTCACCGGATCCTTGTGCTGGGCCGTGCGCTCGTTCGCGATCAGCTTCGCGAGCACGCCGCGGAAGATCTGGTCGCCCTCGTTCTCGAGCTTGGAGAGCTCGAGCAGCGACGACTTCATCTCCGGGATCTTCTTCATGTCGCGCAGGCCGCGAATCGTGACCTGCAGGCGCTCGGTCATGAGCACGAGCACTTGGGCCTGGGCATGCAGCTCGTCGGGGACGTTCTCGATCCCGAACATCACGAAGCGCTGGGCGCAGGCGTCGATGTAGTCGACGACGTCGTCGAGGCGCGTCACGAGCGCGTGGATGTCCTCGCGGTCGATGGGCGTGATGTAGGTCTGGTAGAGCATCTCCAGACCGCGGTGCGTGACGCGATCGGTCTGGTTCTCGATCTCCTTCACCGCCCGCGCGTTCTCGCGGAAGTGCGGCGGGTCCTTGAGCAGGTTCTGGAACGCCTTCGCGACCTCGACGATCCGGGCGCCGGACTCGTCGAAGAGGTCGAAGAACTCCTCATTGCGGGGAAACAGGCGGAAGGCCATGCGGGGGCTCCTCGGGTGGAGTGGGGGCGCGCAGGATGACGTCTCCGTCCCTGCCGCATCAAGTAGAGATCAATATCCGATCAAGAAAGTAGGACTCCTGATCCGTTCTTGATGGGAGCGGCCCGCGAGGCCGCTGCTTCCGCAGAGCTCAGCTCTCCTTCGGCGGCACGCGCTGGGCGAAGCCGTCGGCGCGGTAGGCGCGCGCGAGGATCGACATGGGGTGCATGGGCTTCTTGCCCGCGTGCTGGGCGAACTGGATCGCGGCGAGCGGGCAGTCGGTCGCCCAGACCTCGCTCTCCGCGGCCTGCATGCCCTCGAAGGAGTTCTTGCCGTAGCGCTGGCTGGGCTCGAAGCCCTCGACCTTCATGGCGTAGGTCCCGTCGTGACCGCAGCACTCCATCACCATGCGCGGCACGACGCCGGGGATCTTGCGCAGGAGGTCGCGCCCGCGGAAGCCGATCGCCTGCGCGCGCAGGTGGCACGGCGCGTGGTAGGCCACGCTCTCGCCCGGCGTCGACTGGAAGTCGGTGTTGAAGCGCTCCTCCTCGCGGATCGACCACAGGTACTCGCTCGGGTCGCGCACGGCCGCGGCGAGCTTTTTCGCGCGCTCGCGGTCGGGGCCTTCGAGCAGCTCGGGGTACTCGCGCCGCATCATCATCGAGCAGGTCGGGTTGATGGCGAGCACCTTCGCGCCGGCCTCGACGTGCGGCAGGAGCAGATCGAGGTTGTGGTGCGCGTTCTTGCGCAGCGTCTCGAGGTCGCCGTGTTCCCACGCGGGCATGCCGCAGCAGGCGAGGCCCTTGACGCAGCCGCTGCCGACCTTGTTCCGATCGAGCACCTCGAGCGTGTCGCGCCCGATCTGCGGCTCGTTGTTCTGCACGTAGCAGGTCTGGAAGAGCACCGTCTCGGAGCCGGGCTGCTCGAGCACCTTGCCGGCCTCCGCGGCCCAGCGCTCGAAGGTCGTCGCGGCGAAGTCCGGCAGCAGCTTGTCGCGGTGGATGCCGAGCGTCTTCTCCATGAACCAGCGGTGCAGCCCGACGCGGTTCATGGTGTTCGCGAGACCGAAGCTCGCGCGCGCGGCCGCACCGGCCATGTCAGGATCGCCGAGCACGCGGTCGCGCAGCTTGACTCCGTCCTTCTTCGCGCGCACGGCCTGATGGCGGTGGATGAGCTTGGGGAAGTCCAGCTGGAACTCGTGCTTGTCGCGCGGCGTGTAGGGGCACTGTACGTCGCACAACTTGCACTGGAAGCACGCGTCGGCGACGCGGTTCACCTCCGGCTCGGTGAGCTTGCGCACGTCGCCCGCGTGCTGCGTGTCGATCAAATCGAACATCACCGGAAAGCTGTCGCAGTACTTGAAGCACATGCGACACCCGTGGCACAGGTCGAAGGCGCGCTCGATCTCCTTGCGCAGCAGTCCGGCCTCCCAATACGCGGGCTCGCTCGGGTCGTAGCACAGGCCGTCGGTCGGCGTGTACGAGATCGGCGGGTGAGCGGAGGCGGCGAGGTCTTCGGCGGAGTGGTCGTGCTCGGACATGGGAGGAGTGTGCTGCGCGGCGCGCGGAAATGCACGCGGCCGGCGCCGGCTCTCACCGTACGCCGGCCGCGGGGCCGAAGCTGCAGTCGCGCTCGACCTAGGAGATCGACTTCAGCATCGCCGCGAACTTGCCGGCGTGGGCCTTCTCGGCCTTGGCGAGCGTCTCGAACCAGTCGGCGATCTCGGCGAAGCCCTCTTCGCGCGCGGCCTTGGCCATGCCCGGGTACATGTCGGTGTACTCGTGGGTCTCGCCCGCGACCGAGGCCTTGAGGTTGAGGACCGTGTCGCCGATCGGCAGGTCGGTGGCCGGGTCGCCGGCCTTCTTCAGGAAGTCGAGGTGGCCGTGGGCGTGGCCGGTCTCGCCTTCGGCGGTGTCGCGGAAGTTGCCGGCGACCTCGGGGTAGCCTTCGACGTCGGCGATCTTCGCGAAGTACAGGTAGCGGCGGTTGGCCTGGCTCTCGCCGGCGAAGGCGGCCTTCAGGTTGGCGTGGGTCTTCGAGCCCTTCAGGTTGCTCATGGGGGATCCTTCTTGGTTGTCTTGGGGTTGGAGGGAGCTGGCGAGGGAGCGCGAGGGACTCACGCCCCGTTCCTGCGCGGCGCGGGGCGCCGGCGGTCGGTGGAGCGTGCGCACGCGGAGCACTGGCCGCGGAACTGCACGCTGTAGCCCTGCGCCACGAAGCCGCTCGAGCGAGCGGGGCGGGGCAGGTGGTCGAGGGCGGGCGACTCGTGGTCGAGCACGGCGCCGCAGGGATCGCACACGAGGTGGTGGTGCAGATCCGTGCGCGGGTCGTAGCGCTGCTCCCAGCCCGGATGGGGGATGCGCACGGCGAGGCCGAGCTCGACCAGCGTCTCGAGCGTGCGATAGACCGTCGCGCGCGACAGCCCCGGCACGCGCGCGGCCACGTCGGCGTGCAGCGTGTCCGCGGCGGGGTGGTCCGTGCAGCCGAGGAAGCGCTCGAGGATCGCGCGGCGCTGCACCGTGAGCGGCAGGCCAGCTGCGCGCAGAGCCTCGGCCGCGCGCGCGAGCGCGGCGGTGTGACCTGCGGAGCGGGAAGGACTCGTGCGGCTCATCGGGCGAGCACTATGCCGTTGCAACCTTGTCGCAACAAGAGCCACCAGGGCGCGCACGGGCGCGGACGAGGTCGAACCGCTAGTCTCGCGCGCTCCAAAGCACCCAAACTCGGCCTACCCTGCGCGAAACCACCACGATGCAAGCCCTCGTCCTGCCCTACGGCACCCGCGCGCCGCGCTTCGCGCCCGGCGTGTTCCTCGCGCCGAGCTGCTCGGTGGTCGGCGACGTCGAAGTCGGTGCGCGCGCCTCGATCTGGTACGCGGCCGTGGTGCGTGGCGACGTGAACTCGATTCGCATCGGCGCGGAGTCGAACGTGCAGGACGGCGCGGTGCTGCACGGCACCTTGGGCGAGTGGCCGGTGGTGATCGGCGAGCGCGTCTCGATCGGGCATCAGGCGACGCTGCACGGCTGTGTGGTCGAGGATGGCGCAATGATCGGCATCGGCGCGCGCGTGCTCGACGGAGCGCGCATCGGCAGCGAAGCGCTCATCGCGGCGGGCGCGCTCGTGCGCGAAGGCATGCACGTCCCACCGCGCTCGCTCGTGGTCGGAGTTCCGGGCGTCGTCAAGCGCGAACTCACGGAACGCGAGCTCGAGATCGTGCGGCGGACGAGCGGTCGCTACTGCAAGCTCGCCCTCGAGACGCGGGCGGCGTGCATCGCGGCCGGCCATGCGGATCCGTTCGTGGCGGGGGACTGACGCGGTTGCGCTGGCTCGCCTCGCACGGCGTGCGACCGCGGGCGAGTTGGGTCGCCGAGCTCAGTTCAGCGGCGCGTGCGCTCGCGCACCAATGCGCGTGACTCTCGGAAGACGATTCTGAGGATGCGAGCGAGTGCGGCGCGCGAGAATCCGTCCGGTGACGAGCGCAACAGGTTCGCGAGCATTTCGCGCTCGCGACGTGGATCGGAGGCCGGCAGATCCAAGTGACGCTTGAGCGCGCCGATCTCGCGGGCGATGCGGGCCCGAGCTGCGAGCGCGGCGACGAGGCGGGCGTTGGCGCGGTCCATCTTGCGGCGCGCGCGGACGAGCTCGCGCGGCGGGGGCGGGGTGCTGGCGCGCTGACGGGGCATGCACGGGATGCTACCGTCGCGCGCCATGGAACGCGGAAGGGAACGCATGCCGGAAGTGCTCGCGCCGGCCGGGGACGACGCGGCGCTCTCCGCGGCGCTGTGGGCGGGCGCGGACAGCGTGTATTTCGGGCTCTCCGAGGGCTTCAACGCTCGCGCGCGCGCAGGAAACTTCACCGCCGGGCGGCTTGCCGAGACGGTCGCTCGCATCCATCGCGCCGGGGCGCGCGCCTACCTCGCGCTCAACACGCTCGTGTTCGAGCCCGAACTCGAGCACGTCGAGCGCATCGTGCGGCTCGCCGCCGGAGCGGGGGTCGACGCGCTCATCGTGCAGGATCCTGCCGTGGCGCGCATTGCGCGAGCGACGTGTCCCGCGCTCGAGATCCACGCCAGCACGCAGATGACGATCTCGAGCGCCGAGGGCGCGGAGTTCGCGCGCTCGCTCGGCGCCACGCGCGTGGTCGTGCCGCGCGAGCTCTCGGTCGACGAGATCGCCTTGCTCGCGAAGGGCACGGACATCGAGCTCGAGGTTTTCATCCACGGTGCATTGTGTGTGTCGTGGTCGGGGCAGTGTCTGACGAGCGAGGCGTGGGGTGGTCGCTCCGCGAATCGCGGCGAGTGCGCGCAGTCCTGTCGCATGCCCTATGACCTCGTGGTCGACGGCGAGCAGCGCGAGCTCGGCGATGTGAAGTACCTGCTGAGCCCGAAGGACTTGGCGGGAGTGCGCGCGGTCGAGGAGCTCGCGCGCATCGGCGTGCACGGGCTCAAGATCGAAGGTCGCCAGAAGAACGCGACGTATGTGGCGACGGCGACGGAGACGTACCGGCACTACGTGGATGCGCTTGCGCAGGGCGAAGAGGCCGTGGCGCGCGTGCGGCGCGATCTCCTGCGCGCCACGCTGTCGTACACGCGCGGCTTCAGCGACGGCTTCCTCGGCGGAAGCGACCATCAGACGCTCGTCGAAGGACGTTTTCCCAAGCACCGCGGGCTGTACCTCGGCGTCGTCGAGCGCGTCGAAGGCGCGAGCGTGTGGATCGAGCGCGATCTCGCCGGTCGTCCGTGGACCGGCGGGCTCGCGGCGGAGTCGCGCGCGGGCGGTCCGCAGGGCGCCCCCGCGGCGGCGCTGCAGGGCTTCGGCGGTTCGGACCGTGCGAGCGATGGTCCGGCGCCCGAGGACATCGAAGTGCGCGCCGGAATGGGCGTCGTGTTCGATGCTGGCAACCCCGAAGACAAGCACGAGCAGGGCGGCCCGATCTTCCGTGCGGAGCGCACGGACGACGGCTGGCGCCTGTGGTTCGGCGTGCCCGGCCCGGATCTCGGGCGCGTCGAGCCGGGCCAACTGGCGTGGATCTCCGGCGATCCGTCGATCGCGCGCGAAGTCGAGCGCGCGCTTGGGCTGGGCGAACCCACGGGGCGGCTCGCGATCGCGCTCACGCTCGAAGGTCGCGCGGGTGAGCTGCTGCGCGCCAGCGCGCGCTGCGGACACGCCAGCGCTTTCGCGCAGAGCGCGAGCGCGCTCGCGGAGGCTTCGGGCGCTGGGCTCGACGAAGCACTCGTGCGCTCGAAGCTCGCGGCGTTCGGCGGCACGCCGTTCCGGCTGGAGCGCTTGCAGCTGGCGGGGCTCGCGCGCGGCCTGCACCTGCCAGTGTCCGAGCTGAAGGCGCTGCGCCGCGAGCTCGTGTCGGCGTTGCAAGCGCAGATCGAGCGGGGAGCCGCGCGCGAGATCGCGCTCGCGCCGGTGCTGCCCGAGTTGCTCGCTCGGGCGAAGCGACCCGCTGCTGGGTCGTCGACGGAGCCGCGACTCGTGCCCCTGTGCCGCGAGCTGGAGCAGCTCGAGGCTGTGATCGCGGCAGGATTGCCGGAGGTCGAACTCGACTGGATGGAGATGGTCGGACTCGCGAAAGCCGTGGCGCGCGCGAGAGAAGCTGGCCTGTCCGTCACCCTCGCCACCGTGCGCGTGCAGAAGCCCGGCGAGGAAGGCTACGACCAGCGTCTCGCGTTGCTCGCGCCCGATGCGGTGCTCGTGCGGCACTGGGGCGCCCTCGTGCACTTCCAGAATCGGCGCCGCGAAGGCGGAAAGCCGCTCTTGCACGGTGACTTCTCGCTCAACGTCACCAACTCGATCACCGCACGCGAGCTCTTCGAGCGCGGCCTCGACACCCTGACGGCCTCGCACGACCTCGATGAAGCGCAGCTGCGCGCGCTGCTCATGGCCAGCGATCCGGCGCGCTTCGCCGTCACGCTGCACCACCGCATCGCCACGTTCCACACCGAGCACTGCGTGTACTCGCACCTGCTTTCGCGCGGACGCGATCACCGTACCTGCGGTCGGCCGTGCGAGAGCCACCGCGTCGGCTTGCGCGACCACAAGGGACGCGAGCATCCGGTGATCGTCGATGTCGGCTGTCGCAACACGGTGTTCGATGCGACGCTGCAGAGTTCGGCGCTGCTCGTGCCGGAGCTGCTCGCGCTCGGAGTGCGCCGCTTCCGCGTGGAGTTCGTGCGCGAGTCGCGCGCGGAAGCGCAGGCCGCGCTTGCGGCGTATGCGGAGCTCCTCGCCGGCCGCTGCACGGGCGCCGACGCGGCCGAGCGCGCGGGAGCTCGGCCGCAGCTCGGCGTTTCGAGCGCTCCCATGGCGCTCATGCGTTGACACGGGCGAGTCGCCATCGAGTGCGTTGCTAGACTGCCAACCAATGGACGATTCGACACGCTTCGCACTCGCGCTGGCGCTGCTGCCGACGCTGGGGCTCTCGCTGGCGGCGCTCTCGCTCGTGCTGCTCGCGCGGGGACGCATCGCAGGTCGGATCGGTCCCGTGCTGGCGAGCGAGCGCGCGTCGCGCGCGTGGCTGCGTGTTGCGCTCACGGTCACCGCGCTCGCCGTCGCCGCCGTGGTAGTTCAGTGGGAAGGCCTGCCCGGCACACTGGCGCTCGTCACGCTCGCGGCGACCACAGCCTTGCTTGCGGCGAGCCCGCTCTCTCAGGACGCCGATGTCGGTGAGCGCGGCGTGCGCCGCGGCTGGAGCGCGCGCGAGTTCGCGCAGATCGAGGAGTGGCGGCTCACGGGCGAGCACCTGCGCTGGCGCTTGCGCGGCGAGTGGCATGCCTGCCGCGTTCCGCTGGAGCTGCATGCCGCGCTGCGCGCACGCCTGCAGGCCGCCTGCGCCGAGCGCGAGAGTCCGTTTCGCGCCTGAGAGTGGCTCAGCGCTCGACGAACGGCCGCCAGTCCCAGTCGAGCGGAACCGCGGCACCCGCGCGGGCGTTGCGGCGCGCCACGAGCTGGCTGCGGTGGCGTGCGGCCTGCGGCAGGAGCGACGCGAGCTCGACCGGTGAGCCTTGAGCGGCGCGCTCGCGGGCGTAGTCGCGCAGCCAGAGGCTGAGTTCCCGCGGCTCGAACAGCGCCACCGCGTCGAGCAGCAGACAGCCCAAGTCGTAGGCCACGCCGCGTCCGGGGCGCGCGAAGGGCGCGTGCCAAGCATCGAGCAGCCACAGTTCGCGCTCGTCCGTGTCAGCCGGATCGCGGCCGATCACGACGTTGCGCAAGTGCAGGTCGCGATGGACGAAGTGCAGCGCGTGCAGGCGCGCCACCTCGCGCGCGAGCTCGGTGCTCCAGCGCGAGCGTTGCTCCGCGGACGCCGCGCGCCAGACGTCGGGGAGGCTGCGGTGCTCCGGCAGGGGCGCGAGCACGAGGATCTGGTAGCGGACGAAACCGCCGCGCAGCAGCACTCCGCTTGCGAGCGGGCGCGGCGCGCGGAACAGCCGCTCGCGCAGCCAGATCAGGTTGCGGGCCTCGCGCTCGCGCGGGACAGGGATGCCGAGCGCCCGTCGCAGGCTGTAGCGCCAGCGTGCGGAGCCGGGCAGGTGATCGCCCTTGAGCCACAGGGCGCGCCGGGCGATCTCCTTGGCAGTGCCGAGCACGAGCCCGTCGCGCTCAGTTTGCGCGACCAAGTGTGCGAGCTCCGCGAGCAGCCCCGGCCACTCTTCCGAACCCACGAGCGTGCCGCGCGCCGTCGCCACGCGCGCGGGCTTCACCGGACGCGCTCCGCGACGAAGAACGTCTGCTGGCTCACGAAGCGCAGGCCCGTGGCGTGGTCGAGGACGCGAAAGCCTGCGAGCTCGACGAGCTCCGCGATTTCGGCGCGCGCACAAGCCGTGCGGCCGCGCGGCCCCTCGTCGCGGCGCAACCCGAGCCTCACGCGCAGGGCCGGCCACGATGCGGTGTCCCAAAACGAAGCCAAGAGCAGCCGCTCGCTCACGCGCGCGAGCTCGCGCAGCGCGGCCGCGCGCGCTTCGCGCTCATGCAGGTGGTGGAGAAAGCGGCAACTCACCACGACGTCGAAGGCGCGGTCGCGAAACGGCAGCGCGTGAACGCTGCCCTGCAGCGCGGCGCCCGGAAGGGAAGCGCGCGCGCTGGCGAGCATAGAAGCGGAAAGATCGAGCGAAACGACGCGCGATCCGAAGCTGGCGAGCGTGCTCGCGAGGCGCCCCGTGCCACACGGCGCGTCGAGCACCGGGCCGCGCACGCCATGGCACTCGAGCAGGCGACGCACGGTGCGCGGATCGCGTCCGGCTGCACGTGCGGAGGCGAAGCGTGCACCTGCATAGTGCTCGCCGCTCTTCGGCGCACTCCACTTGTCCGTGGGTTCGCTCACGGCACCTGCACGACTCGGCCTTCGAGGACGCTGGACTCGGGTATCGCGAGCGTCCCACGCTCTGCTCCGGTGCGCCACGACGCGCGCACGACGCTCGCGTCGCCGTTCGATTCGGTCGAGTAGGGGACTAGGAACACGGCGCGCTGGTCGTCGCCGATGCGCCCGCTTGCGCGCCACGGCACTCGATAGCGGCTGGTCGCGAAGTCGAGCTTGATCTCGAGTTCGACCTCGGCGCCGCGCGGACCGCGCACCTCGACGCGCGCGCCCTGCACGTGCTCCCACACGAACGCGACCGGAAAGCGCAAGCCCGTGACGGGATCGAGGTGGCGCGGATCGCGCTCCGCCGATACGTGCACGAGCCGCAAGAAACAGGGCGGCTCCGGCTGATCGTGAATCGGAACTCCGTTGGGAAGCACGGCCGTTCCGTTGAACAGGAGCCGCGCGGCCATGGTCGCATACCAAGGGTCCGCAAGGACGAGCTGGCCTTGGGCCGTCTCGCGCAGGAGCTGCGCGCGACGTTCCGGCGCGGCGATGCGGCACA
>Ga0169931_10010521_pt1 | contig 13181 bp, 10 predicted proteins | sample Kivu_15m_20L_FD_129675 | JGI IMG/M metagenome (GOLD analysis project Ga0169931, IMG submission 129675) | Freshwater microbial communities from Lake Kivu, Western Province, Rwanda to study Microbial Dark Matter (Phase II) - Kivu_15m_20L... | ecosystem: Environmental > Aquatic > Freshwater > Lake...
TCGTCCATTCTCTGCCCTTCCATGGCAACGCATATCACACCACTCGAATATCGAACTATGGTGGCTATCGTTTCTGGAGTAGCTAAGTCCGCCGCCATGATAAAGTCACCCTCATTTTCTCTATTCATATCATCAACAACAACTATCAATTCACCCCTTCGTACAGCATCTATTGCATTTTCGACCGAATTTCGACCAAAGCAATATCCATCCCCTGAAGCTGTGACCCCGACCATAGAATCATCATCCAAGGCTGCAGCAACTGCTGCGGCTGCCATCTCCTCTCCATCATTAATATACATTTCAGCTGCATTCTTTTGTGGTTTCCTTGTGTTAATTAAAATGTTTTGACTCTCCTGTGTAAGAGGGTCGTCGGTTGTGATCAATGAAGAGTGCAGAATTTCCCCGAAGTTAGCATGATTCATCCTATCTTTCTTCGTTTGTAAATATTTGACATTATAGGGATTGGACTTAGCAACAACCATGGGTATGGTCGCAACAACATCGACACCCAACGCTTTTAAGCGATCGACTTTACGTGGATTGTTCGTCATGAGCTTGACTCTTTTTATTCCCATATCGTGTAATATTGCTGGCACTACACCATATTGTCGACAATCTTCGGGGAAACCCAAATGAATATTAGCATCCACTGTATCCATACCATAATCTTGAAGCTCATAAGCAGCAACTTTATTTGCGAGACCAATACCCCTTCCTTCTTGTTGCAGATAAATAATAGCTCCTCCATGGTCTTGTATGTATTTTAACGCCATTTTTAGTTGATCATTACAATCACACCTATTAGTGATATTCCAAACGAAGTTTTAGTTCACATAAATAATAAATTCAAACCTGTGGATGATGATTCGTTTCATTCGATTAAGTTGTCACACATACCTTTTACTTCGAAATACTTCACTTGTTACACATTGATCATGTATACGAACTGGAATAGCGTCATCCAATTCTGATTTTAGTTCACCTTCTTCATGTATACCAAGGGGTGATTTATCTAAACTATAAATCACACAGGGTTCTGTACCAAAGAATTTGTTTTTCTCCAATTTAAGAAAATCAAGTTCATTATTCACTCGATAGGCTCGTAATCGAAACATCCCTATATCCGTGGGTAGATTTGTTTCAGCAATGTACGTACAAGGGGTGATAGGATCTTGTTCCATAGTGGATAGCATTTGTACTTCTTCTTCTTCTTGTTGTTGCTGTTGCTGTTCATCATCTTGTTCTTCCTCCTCAACTTCCTTATTCTTGTATCCATTACGATCTATACGAATATCCGTGCTAGTCTTGGGAATAAATGTTGTATGTATAGATTCGTTTGTTGATAGGAACGAGGATGAGGATCCATTCATCCGTTCTCGTATAACTATAGATGTTGTAATTGGTTCGATCACTCGTGTATTCACTGTTTGTAATCCTGCGGATGACGATACGCGTTCATCATCGCTAGCCACATCATCATCCTTTTCATGCTGTTCATGTCCACTATTTTCTATAGTATCCCGAAGTGAATACAGAGTACTACCCGTTGTTGTTGTTGTTGTAGGATTCTTGGAAGTTGCAGTGGTTGCTGTTGCATCTGCACCTCCACGTAGATGAAGAGACAATGACCTTTGTGAAGAGTGTCTATGATGTCTTCGAAAGAACAAATCATCATCATAATCATACGATCTATGTTTATGTAAACCCTGTTTCCGTTTGTAGGCTTCATGCATAGAATTTCTTCTTTTCGTTGAAGTGAGAGTATGATATACGCTGGTAGCTAAAGCCTCCGATATTGTATTCGCTCTCGTTCCATTGAAACTCATCCTCCAACCAGATAATAGAAAACCCATAAATAGTATGAACATTTTCGATGGACAAGAGGATCCCGATGTGGTGAAAAAGTCTATTCGTGTAAACATTCTTATAATAAGTTTATTATCTAGTAGAAAATAGTGGAGAGTGTGTTCTATAGGATGGACTTTCCTAGTGACTGATTGAAGTTAACTGTTTACGTACTCTCCAGGATATTTAATACAGCGGTAGCGCAGTTCCCTATGGATTGGAATACATATGTCGATCGTTTGGGTGCGTCAGATTCATGGAAAACTGATTGCGATCACCGCGCGACGCGCGATGAAGCGTGTTTTTACGACGTACGGACCACCGCATCTGTACTGCGTGAGTTATTTTCGAGCAGCGGTTTTTGTTTTTGTTTCATACATACAGCAAGTTCTTCCTCCTTGGCAAACGCAGGGTCGGGTCGTCGTTGGGTCCCTCTATTTCCTACCATATCCACCATCATGTTATCGTCATCGTGGAGAATTTTCGCTCGAAGTAATACTTCAGCTATTGCCACTAGATCTTTGGCAACGGAGGCTGCACATAAACCTCCCATTGATCTTCATGGCCTTCATGCAAGATACGCTAACGCTGCATACACCGCAGCCTCCAAGGCGGGGATACTAGAAAAGGTAGAATCTGAAATGCTTGCGATCAAGAATACGGCCACAACGTCCAATGTCTTCAAGACGTTTTTAGAAAATCCTCTTGTGAGTCGAGACGACAAGGAAAAACGTGTCTTGGAATTGCTCAAGGGACAAGTGTCTCCTGTTACACTCAATCTCATGTTAACTTTGGCTGGAAATGCTCGCTTGTCGGAAACGACGAAAATTGTTGATACGTACAGTGAATTGATGAAGGCTAAGCGAGGTGAAGTTGATGCAACAATCATCTCAGCTGAGGCCTTGACTAAGGCTCAGATGGATACAGTAGCTGCAGCGATGAAAAGTCAAATTGGTGATGGAAAGAAGGTGATTCTTTCTTCCAAGGTAGATCCCTCTATTTTGGGTGGTTTGCAAGTTCAGATTGGTGATAAATTTTTGGATTTGAGTGTGGGTAGTCGTATCGATGCAATTAGTCGGATTGCAGTGTAAGGAGTAAGGATGAATTCTTTTTATATATCAACCTGTAAGATGAGATCAGGGTTAGGAAACGAAAGGATGATACTTGGATCTTTAAACAGTAAAACATGCCATTGAAATGTCGTAATTACTTTTTATTATACAACTCACTCAAACCCTGCTTGAACAGTTATTGCTGTACCATTTTCTAATGCATGCCGTTTCTACGACATGAACAGAACGTGTGTGTTTTTGTATTAATTACGGTACAGCAGCAGCGAAAATATTATTTTACACAATTATGTTTTGACCCACCTACCATCAAACCGTGACTTTTGTTCTCATCGACATCACTCTATCCGTTGGATTTCTACTCGGAGTCATTGATGGTGCTTTTGTATTTGAGTTACACGAATTACATGTTTCAGGACAGTTGATACGAGCACTTGCTTGCCACAGAGCATGAGCCACTCGCTATGTTATTCAACACCCATACGCAAGTTACCGGGGAGCCGTTGGTAAAATTAAATATCCCAGTCGAGTCTGTGCATCCAGAGGAGGGCTTGGAGGTCTTCGTCCTCGTAGAGCTTTTACTAGGAACCACTGATGGTAATCGCGTAGTTGAACCACAAGAGTTACAAGTCTCAGGGCAATTGCTGCGAGCTGCATCGGTTGAACAGGTACCAATTAAAAGATTATCAATAACCCATCGGCAAGTCACTTATGATCCATTAGGTCCATCGGACAAAAAGCTATTGATCGAGTCTTTACAGGTCGACCGGAAAATAGATGGTTTCGAAGTGGGCTTGTCTGTTTTGATGGACGTTGGACGGCTGGTTGGAGACCGGTTCGTGACGATCTGAATCACAGGGTCGCTGACGCTTAGTGTTTGGTTGTTGATTGCATAGAGATTAGCAAAAAATGCATTATTTTGCGCAATGGCCATGGTCGTGATTTCCGTCTTGAGACTGCCAGAGTTGATCGCTGATAGTAACGAAGTCTTCGATTGTTGGAACAAGTTATCTGCAGTAACGTTTCAAGCTGACTCTGCGCATACAGATGACAGCACTGTTGTAAATCCAATATTCACATTAGATCCATTTAATTGTTGAAGGTGACGACCGCGCCGCTTGTTGAGGGCAAGCGTCCCGATTTGTGTAATTGTTACCAGAGACGAACCGAAAATGATCGCTTCAAGTGCTGGTTTCAACACGTTGGCCATTGATATCGCCTCACTCGATGATTGAGGTGAGGGAACACCGTTCATTATGAATGAAGATGCAAAAGTTATGATAATTGTGGCGTTGGATGCTGGGTTATTGGAAGGTTTGACGCTGGGTTTTGTTGTGGGCTTTCTCTTTGGCGCTATGGATGGGTAGGCGCTGTTCCTTTTATATGTTGGAACCGAAGTGGGATTCTTTGACACAGGTTTTGATGTAGCCTTAGCTGACGGCTTGGAGGTCTTTGTATTGGTTATTGGAGCTAAAGAAGGGTTTAAAGTCGGAATCAATGAAGCCTTCACGGATAACTTGAGGCTAGGTTTAGTGGATGGTCGTCCATTGCGTACAAGCGATGGTTGGATGCTCTTCTTTTTAAAATTGTTCAGTGATGGAGCATTTGTCGGTTTGAATTCAAATTGTATCTATGGAAACGGAAAAAATTGTAAGGCAATTCATGAAGTCGATTTTTCCGATTCCATGTGGAAGTATATGATAACTTACGGGTGCTTTGGTTGCCTTCTCGGTGACCTTTCGAGAAGGTCGCCTGGAAACAATGAGGTGTTTGGTCGGCTTTCGACTGAGTAAAGTGCTAGGTCGTCTCGAAGGTTTTCTTGAGCCAAAGTGAAGTAGTGGTTTCGATGTGGGTTTTCGCGTCGGCTTCCTCGTCGTACGATAGTATGGTAGGATTGTAATCTTATTTGTTGGACGGCCCGTTGGCTTCCTTTTTGTTGGCCTGGGTGCACGGCTGCGTTTCAATACGGGTGCATGAGTTGGCTTACGGATTTTCTTCATAGTGATTGGTTTAGACAAGTTATTTGTAGGGTTTGAATTACGTTGGTTTGGAGGTTTTGAATGTCCGGTCATATCTATGAACACAAGAGTATGAGGGAGAGGACTGGGTCTTCTTGATGGATTCTTCACAATCTGAGTTATCGTCTTAGCAGTTGGACTATGTTGAACGAGGAGACGATTAATACCCTCGCCTTGCTCATTTTTTACAGGATCATAATTTGAGTAGTCTTGAGAAAGCACATCATTTGAGTATTCTTGCGTCGTCTCTGATTTCTGAAAATGGAATGTTATGGGCGTAACATATGGAGGCTTAAGACTGATTTACGATTCGATGACGAAGCGATTACATATTAGATATCTTACCGCTGTACGCCTATCACATGTGATCAGCGAATAAATGATAAATGAAATAACCAATCTCATCGCAACAAGCACTTGGCACCTATTCTTATCGACGGGTTGAAAATAAAATACTTTTCGTGAAAAATCCCGCGGTGGGCATGCTTTTTATGTGTGCTTGATGTATTGAAAGAATCGATTACTAATAATTTAGTTTTCTCGTGATAGCAGAATCAGCAGTCCGCCTAAATGGGAACACGTCAAATGTCATACGATCGATGAATAAGTCTTCCATTCCCGTAATCAAAATTTCATGCGTTAAAACAGTCACGGAATAACTAAGCGCAAGGCAATGACTCTAAAAAAATTCCTCAGCTACATCTCTCCACCTAATCATGATCACGTCAATTCAGGATGGAAGTGAGTTTCATCAAATGCCTGCCATTTACAAACAGAAAATGTAGACAGGATTACCCTGCATCGTGAATCGGTTTGAGTCGTTATACAGCTCTTTGGGAGACTGTAGAACTGTCAGTGGTCGGTTGAGAACCGGTTTTGAGCCGAATCCATATTTAGATGCAAGTAAAGCAAATACTTTAAAAAGCATGTTACTGTGACTTGTAGTGCGACGAATAATGAATGGTTCATTAACGTTAGACTCTTATTCATCTAGTTTCCTTTTAATAACAAGAACATCGACGGCTCAAGATAATCATATTATTAGTTGGAGTTGGAATGGTTCGCAGTATTACTAAATATCTAGGAGCAATTGAATGCCATACAATCTATTCCTGAGAATAAGCTGAATGAATCAAAAAAGTTGACCTAGCAGATGCTCTGATAATACCCAACAACAGAAAGCCGAATAGTTCCCAAAAGACCTATCAACAATGGATTGTAGGATCTCTGCTCTTATGTATCTACTTTTATTCAATTTGATTCCAGGTTCAGTATCCAGTATAAACCTAATGACCTTCTCGATGCCCGTTCGTTTACAAAAATATCTATACTGTACAGTACATTTCTGAACAGTACTGTACCTTTTGTGCTAAAATAGATAGGTACGGCGGTCACCAAAAGAATACATACGATGGTCACAAGAAGCTCTGTAATAAGTCCTCTAGTAGGATAATAAATCACCTACAGTAGCACCGTACATACTTCATGGACAACGATGTGCGGTGAGTAGTTGAGTACGTACTGCAGTGGACGAGGTAAAGTATACTTAGTCGTGTGGATCGTTACTGCTGTACTTACTGTATAAGTAATACCGGAAGCGTTACTGTCAATCCGTTACACTCTACATTTGATCTTCCTCTGTCTTGCATGAGGAGTGATAGTCGTTACACAGCGGAGATCAATGCAGAAGGTCGTTGTTGTTTCGGACGCACTCAAGTTAATCCCTTTACTGTAATAACTATGCATCATCATCTCAGCCCAAATATTCGCCATACATGTTTAGAACAAGTGCCTCCGAATACGGAGATGCCTTCGAACGAGTTAGCGGAATCCATAGAGAAACATGATTCCATTCAGGAATCACAAACGGCTAGTGTATCGAAGTCAACAGTTTCGTCTCCAGATCGGAATGTATCTTTTCCAAAGGAAAGGTCAAGTAGCATGTGCAGTGATATTTCTACCACAGATTTGCAGTTTATCGCTGCGGAACTATCATGCCTTAAGCCTAAGAAACATTCGGCTTTAGACGAGGCTGAATTCATCAAGGATGACCATCAAATAACACTAGGCACTGTACCAAACGAAAGTACAGGAACAAATAGATCTCACAGAAGACCCATGTCCTTGGTTCTCCCAAGGGTCCTTAAACCTCTGGAAGCTGCCCCTAACTTCGAAGCAGTTGTAAATAAAAGTCCATCTAAAAAAGCTTCACCTTCAGCATCACCTTCGAGACGGCGATTCTCCTTATCTCCTGAATTTACTCCCGATGATCTTGTAGAGTCGGATCGTTCCTTTACCCCTATATCGAAGTGTCCATCTGGGACATTTGCTGATGATGGAAATACTGTGAAAACTTTAGAGCAACCCAAAAATGCAACGCTTTTGGAAATCCGATCGAGTGAACAAGAACCGTCTGTGCATCAAACAAACATCCCTGATTTGAGTCAATTTCTTTTCCCAGCTCGTTTATGTTACATGCTAGATTTATATCGACAAGTTGATCAAAACTTTGATTTACATTGTCTTGTGGGTGTAAGACGATTCGAAATTGAATCGTTTTTGCGTCCATCCCATGGAAATGAGAAGGAAATTACTATAAGTCCCAAGATGTTAGAGACGGACAAAGTAGATTCTTATTCTCCTTCTTCCAAGCGACATTTATCTCATCAACAAATTACATCTACACATGAACCCATCCTTGAAACATTTCTTAAGTGCTCGAAAAGCGATCTAGTATTAGAAGGATTTTTTCATGAATTGGTTATAGAGGGACGAAATCGTAATGGTCGATACGACTCGACATCTGAAAAGTCCACCCTAGACCGAATGGAAGTAGCAGTTTTCTCTAGTGATTATAATCGGCAATTTATTGTCGTTTATCAAGGCTCTGTCGACATGCAAGCTAAATCGATTTGGAATCAGAATGATCAGAAAGTACGGGGGTCTTCGCAAGAGAGTATCTTATCCGATGAACAACCGGTCACAGTTTTTTCGCCTTTTAAAAATGCTTACTTTCACGAGAGCAACTTGGAGCAAAAAGTTTTTGCGAAACTTGATGAATTGATACAGAATCATCCCTTTTTTGATGTGGTCATGGCAGGATTTTCATTTGGTGGTGCGTTGGCATCTATAGCAAGCATGAGGTATGCCGCTTCAAATCCAATGCTTTTGGTTTCCTGCTTTGCCTTTAGCTGCCCCAAAGTTGGTGCCATGAATCATCGCTATTATGTCAACTCCTTGCCAAATCTCAAGGTATGTTTCGATGTGACCGTTACGTTTTCCTGATCTTTTTCATTGCTGATGTAGCTTCTAATCAATCGTTGAAGATGATGCGCTTGGAGTGTAAAAACGATCCACGGTCATATTTCCCCGAGAATTCACTTTGGACCCATGCGGGTCACGCAATAGTGATTGATGTAGTAATACCTATTAGTTTGAGTTTAGATACGAGTAACGAATCTGTCAAGGCATATAAGTTTGGTCAGCATCGACCTGCATTAAGTGTCGGAAAAAAGGTTGGCTCCGTTAAATTAATCAGCTTTTTCCGAAATCATGCTATGAAAGATTTAGACCGAAATGAGTATAATATCGCCACATATATATTAGCTATAGAAAGAATGCAAACCGTTGGTTTGCCATGGCCGTCTGACTTTGTTGGAGAGGATCAGCAAGGAGTAAGCGGTATTGATGACGAGAAACGACTAGTTGTATAAAATGATTCGCTTCGGTCATGAAAAAGCTGTCGCCGACAACCAAATCTAATGATTAAGTGCTGGAAGGATGCGCTCCATTGGTTAACTTTTTCTTAACACAGCATCGTAATTTATTTTTATTCATTGTTAGTAATAATAATTATTCATATCGTAGCGTAAACATCATATGGAGATAACATGTGATCACTGTGTGTTGAAATCCGTTTCCATCACTGTACAGACAAGGGAATATACTTATTTGTGATTAGTTCATAGTTCAAGGGTGCCTTGATCTTTATCCTTGATTTCGTCTCCCTTTGCATGGAATATAGAAAATTGAGGAATGATAGGAGGTTGGGTGACGATCGAACTGCTTGATGCCGTGCCCTTTTTCAGAGCATGCCCTCCGGTGATGCGTAAACTCGGAGGCGCCAAAAGAGATGATAATGGATCTTGAACCTCGTTTTGTAATTTGAGTGGTACGACGTTCTCTTGGCCACTGATGTCCATCGATAAACTGGTGGGAGGTGGTGGCAGAGGTTTCGCCAACTCAGCCAAGTCATCACCAGGGAAAACCCATCGCTTTAGCTTCTCATCAAAATACGCCTCCATTCGATCACCTACATCTGCTTTTGTCGCATCGGGATTCAGCTTTTTCGTAAGCCAATCGCCGATATTCCATCGTTTGCTTTCTTCGAGACGGAAAATGCGTATGAGGTGATTGAGTCAAACATAATCAATGAAGGGCCACCGATGTGTACGTACTTTTTCCAGACGTGGGTGCACTGTCAGGTGATTTGGGGATCTGGTTTGAGGCTGATGATTCAGCTATTGCTTTCATTGATAATGGAGCGGTCGATGGACTCTTTACCAATGAAGGCTGAGTGATTGTATCCGTAACCCTAGCTGCATAATTAAGCTCAGGTGATACTGACGGTGTCTTTCCACGTATAATCGGAGCCGATGCTGGTCGCCTTAAGTTTGAATTATCATTTCTGTCGTTTGTGTTGTTCTTCACATTGCCACTATTATGTCCATAAGAGAGCAAATAACTATAGTCGTCTTCTACATCTTTGTTCGCTACGCCAGTAGACGTGTCTTCAGTTTTGACAAGATTTCCTTCCATAAGAGGTGATGACGATGGGGTTTCTTCTCCGTAGTGGACTTCAGATGGAATATCAGGATTGACGGGAATCGAGTCATCTTTGGTAAATGGTATGGATATCCCCTTGAATGTTAATTTAATTTTTGAGAACGGCGTCTGAAGAGAAGTCAGGTTGCAATCAGCACTGCTATCATGGCGTCCCAATTGTAAAAGGAGGCGATCCTCCATAACTTCTAATTCTTGAAGGAACTTTTCGGAGATTGATGGAATCGAGGAGCTCGATTTTTTCTTTCTCTGGATTTTTTCGACTCCATCAAGCATTAGACATGTTTTAATGGAGCTGATGAACTCAAGAGCCTGCTCACAATATCCTAAATCGGCCAGAATGGAGGAGTACAATAGCTTCAGTGGCTGCAAAGATGAAATAATAGCATGAGGATTCCCTTTGCGTTTAGCCCATTCGAATGCCTCGGTAAGGATGAAGGATTCGATCCCAATATCAGTCATTAAGTAATAATGCATGGCAATAGAGTGATCACAGCCGACAAGAGCGATACGCGAGGACGATATCGAGCATCCTCCCACCATGAAGCAAAAATGAGAAGCCTCGATCAAGCCATGCCTAAGTAAAGTGTCCCCTAGAGCAATAATTACATCTTTCCATCCTTTCATTTGATTGGATAAAATAGTGGCAAGATGGTAACGCCAAGTGTTGATCAAGGTGTCTTTCGGAATCTTTGTCCAGTATTCCTCTAAGTTTACAGCGCCATCACTTGATGCAACCGATGAAGCAACGTCGTTTGCTATTAAAGTACATATGGTATGAAGGGGAGTTCCAAAGGTAAGTTCATTTTCAATAAAAGCTCGGGCGGTGAATTTAAATGCGTCCATATCGCAGACACTAGATAAAAGAAGTGCTAGACAGTAAGCCTTTGATGACAAAGCAATATCAACAGCCTCTTCTCGTCTGCCGAGTAGAAGAGAACTTTGAATAGCTGATAAACAAACTCCATCATTTTTAATCCCTTCATTTTTTTCTTAGAAAACGAAAGTTTTATAACATGACTCAAGGCTTAGAACATCTGTCGATAGTAGAGGTATTCGCAATGTTCGATACTCACCGTCACATAATAAGCTTCCCCATGATAATTTCCTGCTGCTACCATTTCCAGAAACTAGAATATTCACTGTTGCTGATTCAGGGGTGAGAGCGCTGTGTCCACTTGAGCTGCGAAGTCTACCCTTAAAATTGGCGGCGATAGAAATTAATTTCCATAGCATCTCCGAATCAGTGACTCCGTTCTTGGCCTTATTAGCCAAAAAGGCAAAAACCTCGTTGTCGTCCGATAAAATGAAGGGACGAAAGTGAATTGTATTCGAGGCAGTTTCAAGCAGTAATTGATGAGTATTCCAAATAAAAATGGGGCCTCTACGAAGACAGGGGATATTTGTATTCGTAACAAATGATCCATGTGTATCACTCAACCTGTTAGCGGTTTTCGGGATCATGACGCATAGGCGACCACCAAATCCAAATGACGCAAGTGCATGGCCGGGACGCGGCCGGAAATCAACAACAGAGTCTGTACATGTTGAGGTATTATCAGCTAATATAGCAGCGTCCGTATCAAAAGTTACTAATGATGGCAGAGGCTTATCCCAGGAAGTTATTCCTTTGGTCTCGTTGTAATAGTAAGGTCGACCACATGATGAGTCTACGAGTTCTATCCATCCCACAGGAAGGTCATCAAGGATACTCATTTCACCATTAATCGCATTTGATATTGCTTTCTCGCTGCCTAAGTAAGTCATGTTACCTTCATAGTCGAAGACATTTGATGGATGATGCAATTCAATGTCAGACGTTGAGGCTTCAATAGGGACAGCGAATGAATCGTCGCCAGTTCTTTCAATCAAGTGGTTATCTTTATGAACTTCGTCTAATATCATATCTAATTCAGTTTTCGGTTTATCGACAATATCCTCATTTGACAGCGGTCTATCCCACGAGGTAGTTCCTTCCGCCTCGTTGTAATAATAAGGTCGACCGTTAGATGAGTCCAGGAGCTCTATCCATCCCGCAGGAAGCTTAGCACTAGCAGTGATTTTTTCCAGTTCAATGACAGTCGAGGATGCGTCCAAGGCTACTGCCGGAGCCCTCTTTTCTTCATAGCGCTCAACGGCACCTAGTTGTTGTTGACGATCTGCATCGATAACATGATTCGTGTTAAGTTTGTCGATTGATTCATCAGACGGAATAAGAATGACTGAGTCTACTGTATCATCTCGTTCTACATACTTCAACCCGATCCCCGTCTCATTAGCATGTGAGAGAGTTGGTCTGTCCCAAGTTGTGATTGCGTCAGCTTCGTTATAATAATAAGGTCTACCGCTTGACGAGTCCAAGAGCTCAATCCATCCATCGGCAAGATTTTCACCGACATGCGTATCCGCAGTTGGGATTACGCCACCCAAAGCGTTCAAAGTCTCGTCACAAGCTCTTAATGTCCCTCGATCTCCATCCAACGTTATGCCAAGAATTAACGGCTCGACAAGATCATCAATGGGCTCGTCGCACAACTCACGACCGATGGTTTGTCCCGCAGTGGCCATACCTGCAAGTATCTCTTGGTTTGCAACAGTCATTGGCTCTAATGTATTCACTTCATCAACATCCAGCCACACAGGTTTGTCCCACGATGTAATTCCTTCCGTCTCGTTATAATAATACAGTCGACCGCTAGACGAGTCAAAGAGTTCTATCCATCCTTTTTGTAGCTTACACAAATTATTCCTATCCAAAGCTGTGGAAATGATAGCTCCATGTTTATCGGAGACCTCTAATTGCTCTTTTGATAATATGCCCGATGTATGAGCTTCAACAAGATCATTGACAGATTCGCCACCAGATTCCTGGGTCATGAATTTTTCGTTCGTAGCTACGCTTACTATCACCTCATTACAAGCTGCAGACTTTAATCCAGCTGGGATCTCATCTGCAGATAGCAACGGCGGTTTATCCCATAACTTAGATCTTTCAGCTTCGTTGTGGTTATTGTGATTAATATGATCAGCCTCAATGAAAATCGAGAGTGAGTCGCTGCAGCCTGTGAAGCATATCTCTCCGTCATAAGCCGATACCTCTGAAAGCTGTTGTGGAGTCATGTTAAAGGAAATATCCTCAACAGACGCATTGAGGATATCGCCAAATTGAGCAACTGAATTTATTATCGTCTCATCACAAGCAGAATTTTTCGTGTCCGAAGGTACCTCATTTGCATGCATTGAAAGCGGTTTATCCCAGCTTGTTATTCCTTCCATTTCATTATAGTAATAATGTTGACCGCTCGACGAGTCCATGAGCACTATCCACCCCTCAGCAAGGTAATTTTTGTTAAACTCTTGCGTTGAGGGTGCGCTGTCAGCGTAATCACAACCGTCAACAGAA
>Ga0169931_10010522_pt1 | contig 13181 bp, 12 predicted proteins | sample Kivu_15m_20L_FD_129675 | JGI IMG/M metagenome (GOLD analysis project Ga0169931, IMG submission 129675) | Freshwater microbial communities from Lake Kivu, Western Province, Rwanda to study Microbial Dark Matter (Phase II) - Kivu_15m_20L... | ecosystem: Environmental > Aquatic > Freshwater > Lake...
ACGGGCCTGCCCACCCCTTGCAACACCAGCTATCGAGCCGGGTGCCTGAGCTGCGCGCTCAACCCCGGCTACGCCGGGGTTGAGGTCCCCAGGGATTTACACCACTCCCGGGGACGCGAGCTGTACGCTGTATTGTCCGTTAACTGTAGAACATATTGGGCACAGTACTTGGTTGTCACAAGCGCAGTAGTGAGTCATTGTTAAGCTCCTGGAGCTTATATAGTATGATATTATTCTTTATTGATTTGGCAGGCTAGAATTGTGTGATGTTTTGTCACGCAGGATGTCAAGACTGATAAATCCCCTGGTTAAGGCCAGGACCATTAGCAGTCTGTCTCGGTAGCGCTGACAGCTGGGCAGGGCTGATCCAAGGTCTGTCAAAATGTCTCTTGCAGGCTAAATCGGCCCCTTACCCTCCTTGAAAGCGATTCTGCCAAAAAGTATCTCGACCTGATCAACTATTCGAGTTCGGATCCAGATGTGCTGATGCGGCGCGAGCGGTTTCCGGCTTGGTATCAACTGCTGATGGTATCTGTGCTAAGAATCGTGAATGGCTGCCAAGTTTGCGGGGTCTGAGCTAAATTATTGAATACTCTGCTAACAAAGGCGCCGGGTTCTAGCAAGCCATTTGTAGGCTGTGCAGATGTCTTCTCCTAGCTGTAAAGCCAGATCAACCAGGGAAAGGCGTTAGGCAATGTGACGACGAACCAACTGTTCTCTGGCCAGGGATGTCTCCCGGGCATTCGGGTGAGTATGCAATAGTATGTGAGGACTGTGAGTCGGAGGTGACATCCGGAGCATGATGACCTCACACCTGTTTGTCAGCTCCTGAAAAGCCTGATGTGGATACACAGGAAAGCCGTTTGGCTTCATCTACCTGCATCCCGCCGTATTGCTTCTTCCAGGTGTCATAGATCGGCTGCGTGACCTCAATGGCACGGGAAAGTTCGGCAACGGTCTTGGTCTGAGCGATCATCTGCTCAACGGTCTTGAGCTTCTAGATGATTTGCTCGCCTGTGTGTCGGATTCGTCTTATGGTGGAGTAGTCGGACCGGCCTGGCCGGATGAAGACTCTCATTAGCCATGGATCGATTGCCAAGGCCAAGTCAAACTCTGTTGCCCAGGGGGTCGCCAATGTGCAACAAGGCAAAAGGGTAAGGAGTACAATCAAAGAAAACACATTCACCAAGGTAAAGGCAATCATCTAAACCATCCATCATGAGTGAACCTCGTACAAAATTGACAATTTGAATCATCAGTAAAACCTATCATGAAAGCAATTGTGACTGGCGGCGCCGGCTTTATTGGCAGCCATTTGGTTGAACGTTTACTTGAAGAAGGAGCCACGGTAACTGTTATTGACAATCTATCAACTGGGCGCCTTGATAACATAAGAGAATTTAATTCAGATATTCATTTTATTAATCAGGACTTATCAGCCCCAGGTAATTGGCAAAAAGAGATCGAAAACTCTGATGTAGTATTTCATCTTGCTAGCCTAGCCGATATTGTACCTAGCATTGAAAAGCCCCGTCTATATTACTCCTCGAACGTTACCTCAACATTGAATGTCGCAGAGGCGGCAAAGGTAAATTCAACCAAGGTTATCTATGCAGCCTCATCATCTTGTTATGGAATACCAGATCAATATCCCACAAAAGAAGATGCTGAGATTAGAGCAGAATATCCATATGCAATGACCAAACGGTTGGGAGAAGAATTGATACTACATTGGGGCAAGGTATACAGGTTTCCAGTTGTATCTACTCGTTTTTTCAATGTTTACGGCACAAAATCTAGGACTTCCGGCACCTATGGTGCCGTTTTTGGCATATTCTTAGCACAGAAGCTTGCAGGTAGGCCATACACGGTAGTAGGAGACGGCACCCAAACAAGAGATTTTACTTATGTTACAGACATTGTGACTGGTCTAATGCAGGCATATCGTAGCGATGTCACCTCGGAGATTTTTAATCTTGGCTCGGGGCAAACTTACTCTATTAATACGCTAGTGAGATTGCTAGGCGGGGAAGTTGTATACATACCCAAAAGGCCTGGCGAACCAGATGTTACACACGCAGATATCTCAAAAGCAAAGACTCTTCTTGACTATTCGCCAAAGGTTAGCTTGGAAGAGGGAGTTCAGAAAGTATTGGATAATATTGATTATTGGAAGGAAGCTCCTGTCTGGACACCGGATAGTATTGCTGATGCAACCCAAGCCTGGTTCAAGGCTCTGGGTTGATGGTATACTACGCAGAGTGAGTATCCTCGCATGACTGACATTTTTAAGATTGATAGCCACAAATATTCATATCATCCTAAACACAGTTCTACTGTCATTGACTACATTACAAATAGCAAAGACCCTGTCAGAAGACAGGCTTTCAAGGCTCAACACCCTAAATACATCGAGGTCTCACCTGTAGGAGCCTGCAACCACAGATGTACTTTTTGTGCAGTTGATTACATTGGTTATAAATCTATCTTTATGGACTTGGAAAAATATAAAGCTTCAATTGATTCCATGAAAGACAAAGAGTGTAAAAGTATCATGTTTGCAGGTGAAGGAGAGCCTTTGTTGCACCCAGAAATTTCCGAATTTGTCAACTACACGAAAGAGGAGGGAAATATAGACACCTCTTTTACTACTAATGCATTTAAGCTGACTAGCCAATTTGTCGAAAAGTCTCTTCAAAATGTAAGTTGGATAAAGGTCTCCTTTAATGGTGGTAATCGTGACACCTACAGCAAAATCCATAGAACAAATCCTTCAGATTTTGATAAAGTTGTCGACAATATTAGATCAGCAATTGCTTATAAGAACAGCAACAGCTTGACTACCGCTTTTGGAATGCAAATTTTATTGTTGCCCGACAATAGTGATTCAATTCACGATTTATGTCATCTTGCCATTGATATTGGAGTTGATTATGTTGTTATTAAGCCTTATTCGCAGCACAAGTTTTCGAATACACACACATATGAGAATATTGATTATTCAAATTACGTGGGATTAGAAGCAGAATTATCACAATATAATTCAGTCAATTTTAACGTAGTCTTTCGTATTAACACTATTAACAACTGGATCTCTCAGAATAACGATAGATACTGCCAATGTTACGCTACTCCGTCCGCATGGTCATACATAATGGCAAGTGGTGACGTGTATAGTTGTAGCGCGTATTTACTAGATGAACGATTTAAACTCGGCAATATTAATGATACCACTTTTGCCGAAATCTGGGAATCAGAAAAAAGACTTGAGCATGCAAATTTTGTACTGAACAAGCTTGACATTAACGAATGCCGTGTAAATTGTAGAATGGACCAAGTTAACCGATACTTGGATTCCATCATAAACAAAAAGATCGATCACATTAACTTTATTTAGCAGCCGAAAAAATGTTCAGAAAGTACATAAATAAGGCGATTAAGTATAGAGCCATTGAAACAGCGATTGCTCATCAATATGAAAATCAAAAGATGAGATGTCCAGTGCATTTATCAATAGGTCAAGAGTATTGGCTTCCTTTTCTTAAGAAAAATATAGCCGGAAAAGTGCGGTGTTTCTCTAGTCATCGATCGCACAGCATGTATCTAGCTCTTGAAGGTGATATATATTCAATGATTGAAGAGCTTTATGGGCTGCAAACAGGATGTATTATGGGCAGAGGTGGAAGTATGCATCTAAAAGATTTAGGAGTAGGTCTTGAAGCTTCAGTTCCGATTGTTGGCAGCTCCTTACCTCTTGCATTAGGGAGTGCTTTTTCAGCAAAACACAGTAAACAGCGTATCTTATCAATAGCATATTTCGGGGATGGTGCTTGCGAGGAGGGCGTGTTGCACGAATGCCTAAATTATGCTTCAGTAAATATGCTTCCCATTTTGTTTATTTGCGAAAACAATCTATACTCGTGTAATACCAGTCTTGCTAAAAGACAGCCCGCAGACAACATGACTAGGTTTGCTGACGCTGCCAGAGTTAAGACATTCCAATTTAATAGCTCAGATTCTTTTAAAAAGATTGATTTTGTGCTCAGCAATTCAATTGCTAGTTCATATTCTGCCCCTGTCTTTCTAGAGATAAAGTCTTACAGGCTGTATGAACACTGCGGTTACCGCATAGACAGAGAGTTTGGGGACAGAACTCTTTCCGAATACAATCTTTTCGAGAAGCTAGATCCAATTGCAGTTGAAATTAATCGGAATTCTACTAGTAAGAAATTATTCGATCAGACTTTCCAAGACATTGTGCATATCTGCTCAAACATCGAGGCGTCATTATGAATAGCCTGTCGCATGCTCAGACAATACTAGTAAGCACAGAAGAATTTCTTAAATCAGATCCGTCTAATGTCCTTTTGTGTGAAGGAATTGCAGATGGTTTCTATTCGACTATTGACCTTCTATCGCTTAAGTACCCTGAGCAATCTTACGAGATACCTTGCTCAGAGAACTCTATGGTTGGAATGGCTCTTAGTGCAAGTTCTTATGAGGTGACAACTCTGGTTTGCCTCCAACGCGTCGAGTTTGCACTATTGGCAATTGAACAATTGGTTAATAATTCAGCAAAGAATAGTTTTTTTACAGATAAACAGCGCAATAGTCCTTGTCTCTTCAGATTTGTTATAGGGCGCGGTTGGGGGCAGGGCCCCAGCCATTCACAAAGCTTCGAAACTCTATTCGCTCAGATCCCAGATATAAATGTATTTATGCCAGTATTTCCTAACGACTCGAAACTTATCTTTGCTAACTTTAAAAATTTACATCATCCATGCATTTCACTTGAGCATCGGTGGGCTCACTATTCTTTTGATACAGATGCGAGCAAGAATAATCGCGCATTGAGTTCTTATCGTGTTACGAATGGGAAAGACCTTACAGTTGTATCCTACTCGTATAATGTTCTATTAGCAAAAGCCGTTGCCGACGAGTTCAAGAAACTTAATATTGGCATTGAAGTGATCAACTTGTTTAACCTCTCTCAGATTAATGCCGAACTTATTGCTAGGTCTATAGCTAAGACTGGTTTGTTAATGCTGCTTGATCTAGATGACAGAACTTATTCAGTGTCATCTGAGGTACTAGGAAAGCTGGCTCTAAAGGATCTATTGGGTTGCTTAAGAAGACCACCTGAAAGATTGTCCAATCATGGGATATATTCCCCATCCTCACCAAAGCTGTCCGTTGACTATTATCTTAGAGGTACCGATATAGCTCAAGCAGCTTGTGACCTGCTTGATTTGGACCGCTACATCAAAGATATACTGCTACAACAAATTGCATTGGTTGAAGAATCAGTTCCGTCAGACGTGCCTAACCAAAACTTCACCGGACCTTTCTGATACAATAGGGCATTTGAGGGCGCCCCCATGGAACTGCCAAGTGGATTTCGAGAAACGGTCGAAATTGTTTCTGTCATAAAACTATCTACAGGTTTGACTAATGTAGAAGTAAGAATTAAAGGGCCTCTTCTGCCTCAGGATCGTGGTTGTTTACTTCTTGATCTCGAGGATACTATGTGTGAAGCTGATTCTTCAATACGCATTTGGCATACCCCTCTTGGCGACAAGAATACTCTCAGGAAACTTCGTGGAGTTGAACTTTGAACCGACCTAAATCTGATCAAGGTGGCGTTCAGACGCCAAGCGGCAATCTCATTTTGGACAACCATAAACTTTCATATCACTTCGACCGTTTCCAGTCCTGGCTTGATGGAGAAAAAATAGCACCTATATCTGTGGATATGGCACTTACCCGTGCTTGTGGCGCGATGTGCAAATTCTGTTACGCGATGGTTCAAGAGCCTCAAGAACGTACTCCTATCAATAAAGTTGATGCTTTTAATCTTCTTGACGACTTTGCTGAAATCGGTGTTAAAGCTGTCTCGCTCATCTCAGATGGAGAAAGTACCCTATCGCCAGCATATGCTCCGTTCATTGAGCATGCTTCAACTCTTGGCATTGATGTCGGAAATGCCACTAATGCTTGGGACTGGAATGAGGAAAAGGTTAACCGTGTTCTTCCTCATCTGACATGGGTAAGATTTACTGTCGCTGCTGGCACGCCCGAACGCTATTCGGATATCATGTATAAGAGTTCTGAGCATACTGAGGTTTTTGATAATGCAATGAGAAATATCAGGTATGCTGTCGAACTCAAGCGTAAGCTTGGCCTGAAAGTTACTCTTGGCATACAGATGGTTTTAATGCCAGAGTTTAGGGATGAAATCCTTCCCTTTTCAAAGTTAGGCGTCGATTTAGGGGTTGATTATGCTGTCATAAAGCACTGCTCTGACGACCCTGAAGGATCTTTGGGTGTAGACTATAGTCAATATAATCAATTGACTAATATCTTGCTTGAAGCTGAAAAAATGTCCAATGAAACTACTAAAGTCATTGTAAAGTGGTCAAAAATAGAAGATGGGAATGATTGTTCGTACACCGCAATGTACGGTCCTCAATTTTTGCTGCAGATAAGCGGCTCTGGTTTAGTGGCTCCATCTGGAATGTTTTTTAATGCCAAATATTCAAAACTTCATATCGGTAATTTTACTGAAACGCGCTTTAAGAATATCTTCTATTCCTCCCAATACGATCGAGTCATGAAATATCTCGCTTCCCCTCGTTTCCATGCTCCATCGATGATGGGTAGCCTTCCAATTCAGCATTATCTCAATAAAGCAATTGACAATCACTTAAAAGGTACGAGTTTAATTTATCCCGCTAATCCCTCTCAGCCAAAGCCTCTTCACGTTAATTTTCTTTGACAACTTAGGACTTCCTGAAAAAGCAGCCCCGGGTCAGAAGCCGCAAACCTGCATTGGCTGGGTACGCGATGAGTGATCATAAAACCGCCGTCAGTCGATAGCGCATAACCCCATTGTTGGCACTCTGGACCCGGTGACTGTCAGGAATGATGACGCCCCAAGGCCAGGGCCTATTAGAAGTCTGTCCCAGTAGTCCTGGCCGAGGCGTCGCGCTTACGGTGTTGTGCGCGGGAACCGCAATTGCCTCTTGGCCTCCCAGCCCGCCACCGCGCCTGCTGCTGCAAGCGATCTGATCAGCTTCCTCAAGGCACTGCCGGACTGCCGGATGCGCCGGGGGATCCGCTTTCCCCAGTGGTGGATGCTGCTGGTGGCGATCCTTGCGATCCTCAGCGGCCAGGGTTCGCTGGTGGGGATGGAGCGATTTGCCAAACGCCACCGCCAGACGCTCAACGAGCTGCTGGGAACCGATTTCGGCAAATCACCGTCGGACTCGACGTTCCGGCTGTTGCTGGCCCAGCTGGACGTGCCTGGTTTTGAGACCCTGCTGCGCGACTGGATGGCGGCCCAGCCAGGTGTGGCGGATGAGCTCGATCAGCTGGTGTGTGACGGCAAGACCCTTCGGGGCTCGATCGCCCAAAACGACTCTGGCGCAGCGAAATTCATCGCTCAGGTGAGCCTCTACTCCCAGAGCCTCGGCGTGGCGATCGCCCAGACCACCTATGCCACCGATGCCAGTGGCGAGATCCAGGCCTTGCGCCAGCTGCTGGAGGCAGTCGAACTTGAGGGTGTGCTGGTGCAGGCCGACGCGCTGCATGCAAACCGCCCTTTTTCCTCTACCTCGCTCAGCGCGGCGCCGACTTCTTGATCGCCGTCAAACACGGCCGCCGCAAGGGGTTTCGGTTAATCCGCGATCGGCTCACCTACGGCCGGCGATTCCCCTGGCGCACCAGCAAGCGGGAAATCAAACGGGGCCGTGACATCACCTGGAGCCTGCGGGCGATGCCGGCTCCGGAGTGGGTGATGGAGCAGTGGCCGGGCAGCGCGACGATCATCGCCGTGCGCAGCCATGGCACCCGCAACGGCAAGCCGCAAGACGAGACCCGTTACTACGTCTCGAGTTTGCGCACTGGCGCCAAGGCCCTACTCAAAGCCATCCGGCAGCGCTGGTCAATCGAGAACAGCTGGCACTGGGTGCGGGATGTGCCACTGAGGGAGGACGCCCACCAATACCGCGAGGACAACGGCGTTCAGATCCTGGCCACGCTGCGCAGCCTGGCCATCAATGCCCTGCGCCTCGATGGGATCTGGTCGATCACCGAGGGCATCGCCGCCCTCGCTCACGACATCAAAGGCCTGCTCAGGCTGCTGGGCTGGAGATCAGCGGCGGCGACGCCCTCAGGATGACTTCTAATAGGCCCTGGGGACGCCCCCTCAGGCCCAGTCCAAAACGCCTCTTGCCTTGTCCAATCTTGCCTTCAACGGCATTCCTTTGGCGCTGGTCATCGATGAACTACTGCTTCTCTGCGGCCACCAACTCAGGATCATTCTTCGGTCGTCCCAGACGTGGACCGCTTAAACGGATTCCATGACGCTGGCAGAATGCACGGTTCGATCTTGTGCGGTAGATCTGGTCAGCACAAATCACCTTCGGGTAGTGACCATGGCGACGCCGATAGGCTTTCGCTTGAGCCTTGAGGTCTTCTCCTTCGTTGTAGGGGTCGTAGCTGAGTCGATCGAGGAAGGTGAATCCCTCACCGGTGACAGAGATTGAGATCTTGGCCCCGAACTCAACATTGCAACGAGCTTTACCACGCACAATCGGCCTGATATGCGCTTGGCAGAGGCTCACGAGGCGATCAGGGATACTTCTGCTGTTGGCGTGATAAAGAATGGTCTGCTGGCGGACCAGCTCGCTGATCATCAGCAGCTTCTAGTAAAGATGCCGTCCGGCGGTTAGAAGGCAGCCACCACAGGCGATCAGGGCGTCAATGCTCGATAAGTTTCGCTTCACATGGCCGAGCTGCTGCTTGATCGCTTTGCGGATCTTGCTGATCCGAGGCCTCTTCTTCTTGGCCACAGCAAGAAACTGCTGTCTCGCCTTTTTGCAGTGTGTACGCGGCTTGTGGCCAAAGCGTTCCCTGACCTCAGGATGCATCGCGTCAATCAAGATCTCAGTCACCTCTCTGGCTTCATTCAGCAGGGATAGATCGGTGGGATGGCGTATATCCACCGGCGCACAGGTGGCATCGATCAAGAGTGAACCCTGGTTCGTCTGCTGCTGGGGTGATGGTTGCGGCAGGTCGGCTGTGCTTGTCGATCCGCCTCCATTCCCGTCGTCGCCGCCGGGATCATGGTCAACGGATGAGCGAATCACCTTCAGGCCGTGACGCACAATCCGTTCGTTGCAGTCATTCACAACAGCTTCCGGTAGGCGCTTTCGGAAATACACCATCATCGATGGATCAAAGGGCGCTGAATACTGAAATGCTTCCAGGCCAATGAAGAACTGAAGGTATGGGTTTTCCTTGATCTGCTCGACCAGTTCTTCATCCGTGAGCCCGAGACGGGCTTTGATAATCAAGGCACCCAGTGCCATGCGAAAGGGCTTTGCCGGTGCTCCAAAGCCTTTGCAGAATTGTGCCGCGTAATCATCCTCCAGCTCATCCCACGGAATGAGCTCAGCCAACTTGATCCAGCGATTGTGACCAGAGAGTTTGCCGCCAAACGGCAGGAAGAAGCCTTCGAACGAGAGCTGATGACGATGCTCACGCCGATACATGTGGAAAACTCCGGGCAGCTTTTGGGCTCAAATCGGCCCGTTCACATACATTTTAGCGTCAAAAAGATCTGGAATCCATTGCGCTGCAGTGGATCTGACCTTATTCAGGAAGCCCCAAATAGAAGGCTCTACCGTCATTCAAAATATCTAGACTCTGAAGCGTATTAAATTAATGAATCAAGAAAAATATTGGCCTGAACAAGTAATTTCCTTTGGGCAGTCTCCCGAACAATGTCGAGATTCGGATAAGCCTCGCGCTTGAGCCATCGCATGTAGTCTCTCCATGGCCCCAAGTAATCCACAAGTGACCAATACCCGTTTATCTGTGGAAGAGCAAACGATGACGACGCTTTTACATACCTTGCAAGTCTGGCTTGATCAATGGAAGGAAAAGCGTATTCCAGCTCACATTCCGGAAAGCCACCAAAGGTTCCGGAGAGTTCGCTATTATCAATAGTAAATGTTGACGAGAATCTGTGCATATAGAACCCCCTGACAGCAGCATGCACATAGTATGCGAAGCCACTCTCTGAGACTCGCTTAATTTTCTTATGCCATAAATCTATGGTTATGGGAGGATCCGAAGTTTCATAACCCATACCTTGATATGTATAGGAATCAAGATGATTTGGGGAGATGGCAGGAAATCCCAGCATCGACAACTCGAGACCAATAGAAGATCTAAAGAAGATATTGACGGATCCCTGTGCACCGAGCCAGTAGGAGGAAACGGGCATTTCTGGTGGAATAACTAGTATTGAATTAACGCAAGCATTCTGAAATGAGGTCAGCAAATCTATAAATTCTTTCCTAGCAGTAGAGACTTCTGCGGATCTACTCTCAGAGCCCAATCTTGGATGCAGTCTGACCACCAAGCCATATCCATTTAATTGTGCAAAGTGGCATAGATCTGTGATCACTACAAACTCATCGGCAAAAAGGCGAATTCCTTTAGAAAGCAATCCATTTTGCAATAACTCTTCTGGATAGTTCTCTAAATTGCCGAACTGCTCATCAGGGGAACTCGTGTAGTAAACAAGTGTCTTTTCCTGTCTTGCAATAAACTGCGATACTTCTTGAAGGCAAGCCTGGTCTGACCTTCCGGTCGAATAGGCTTGCGATGACTGACCACCAATAACCTTGTCGCGTATATAGACTTTTGCAACATCAAAAAGCGCCTTTGGAGTTACATACTCATGACACACAAATTGTACGTTATGCGCTGCTATATTTTGGGGGTGCGGATTCAGGGGGGATATCTTAAGAAGATTAAGGAAGTGCCCATCGCTCGTCAGGATCATTGAATCAATACCTCTACGTTTGCAATAATCTCCAATGCCTATAAATGCTGAATAGGCATCAGGCACTACACACTTATGTATAACTTCACCTTTGCTTTTTCTTTGAAGCGCAATAATAGAGTGCGCGAGCTCAATAGATAAAGCCGTGGAAATCATTGTTAGTCTTATGAAGTTAATATGTTGTTCAGCGACCAATGCCTTTAAATCCTCGAGGCTTTTTTTTATGCAGAGTGAAGCGTCACGTTTTGCTTTTTCATATATATTAACACCACGCCAGCACCATCCAAATAGATCAGATATATTGCATTCCAATAAGTTCGTTAGAACTCGTGCAAGCGAACCTTTTGTTATAATAGTGCTCGGACATACTCTTATGATGGGATAATCAAATAACGTTCGCATGGAGTCTGGAATAGCACACATTGAGGCCAATCCTTCCAGCGTTTTTAACCTATCTAGTAGGGTATTTACTAAATCCGGTTGACTTGGAATTAAATGTACGTAATATGGCAACGGGAAATATACCAAGTAGATCTCATCGATACCCTTTAGAAATGGTATAATCTTTGCATAGCGAACCTGATGTTGCGGTATGTGAAGATCTGATGCAAAAAGAAGGATTGACACATGAGTAGCCTAAATTCCAAATTATAGCATATGATTTTGATCCTCCTTTCTGTTCGACTTTGTGTTAGGGTGCAGAAGTTTTGTTTTGACCCTTTAGAGTGGCTCAACAACTCATCCTGGTTTCCATTTTTTGCCGCTACGCCTCTTCCGTATGCGGTTGGAACATGTGCTGAAAATATTAGACACATATTTCTTGCATCCGACATATTAAAAAAAAGACCTTTGCTAGTTCGTCTTCGGTCTTTTAACGGCTTACTTAAATTCCAAATAGCCTCACCAGCTCTATTCTCCATACATTTTCATCGCTCAAAGCGATCGCACCTTTTCGAATTGCAATGCCGACTCTACTACGTATTCGTTACAATCTATATAAACATAATCTTCATTTTCTCAAGGTGTGCATTTCTAATTCTCAAAAATCTTGGTGTTTCTAAAGGTGATGCACATAACAACAAATCATATTCATCCTTTTGCAGCCTTCTTAACACATTATCCTTTCCGCGTATAGGGCTTTTCCCCTCAGTTAACACTATCTACAAAGAACTCATTAAGTATCCTGAGTCAAAATATCGACTCTGGGATATAATGAGTAAAAGATCGTATGCATTCACAACTAAATACACAAAGTGCTGGCAAGAGTATTTACAAGGAATTGGCCTTAAGTCTTTAGATAGACTTATCGTCTTACATATAAGAAATTCAGATTACCACAACGACTCTGGTCGACGTAATTACCGGAATGCGACCATAGATAACTACTTTCCTTTGATCGAAAACATATGCAATTGTGGTTACAATATCGTCCTATTGGGTGGTAGTTCTTCTGATCCAATACCACAACGTGATAACATTTATGATCTTCGACATGGTACACGGGGTAAACCGTGTTCTATTGATATCTATCTTGTTCAACATTGTTTTTTTTATATTGGTATGATGTCAGGGCCCTTAGATGTTGCAATTCTTTTCTCTCGATCCACGTTAGTTCTCAATGCTTATTTGCCACTTCATTGCTTTGGCTACCCTTCCCAAACGCAATACCTTCTTCAGGCACACGCGCAATCTGATGGTGAAAGAATAAAAGGTATCAGAAACCTTGTAGCCGCTGACATACAGCTTCTTGATATCCATGATCTTGAGACCACTAATTACAACCTTCGTGAGCTTTTGCCAATGCAGATTCTTGATTTCTGTATGACTAGGATCAATAAAAATAGCAATCAAGCATTTCAATCCAATCATGCTTTTGAAGATATTACCGATCTTTGTGCTCAGCAACAATATAAAGTTTTTTCCAGATTAATCAAAAGAAATTATTCTAAGGTATCTGCGGTCCGTTATGATGCAATCAGGTTTACTGTGAACGCCCTTCTGTCACGTGGCTGTGTAAATATCTTTGAGGCATAGATAATGCTGATATAATTATTAAGCCGAGCAACATTTGATCCATCCACGTAGGGCTTCCTGAGAAAGAGAGCTCGAGGCCAAGCCGCAAAAGAACCGAACTTGACCGAGTTGCTTCCTGACCGTTCATGCCGGGCTGGGCTGACTACTCAGACACACCAATCGCGACTCCTTGCCTGGTTGATTGCTGAGGAGAAGGTAGAACCAGGACGTAAAAAAGACAAAAAGAAGCTCCAGCAGCTTCTCGAGGTTCATCACCAGAACATTCAGTGCAATGGTTGAACCCTGTGTTGCA
>Ga0169931_10010523_pt1 | contig 13180 bp, 9 predicted proteins | sample Kivu_15m_20L_FD_129675 | JGI IMG/M metagenome (GOLD analysis project Ga0169931, IMG submission 129675) | Freshwater microbial communities from Lake Kivu, Western Province, Rwanda to study Microbial Dark Matter (Phase II) - Kivu_15m_20L... | ecosystem: Environmental > Aquatic > Freshwater > Lake ...
CTTACCTCCGAGCGGTACGACCCCAATAAGCACAACCTGTTCAACATCTATGGCGGTGCCAGCACCCCAGCATTCGCCCATGTTGGGGCAATTGCCGCTCTGGCAGATGGTGTGCAGCTTGTTGTCAGTGACCAGTTGGCGCACCATCTGGTACTCCTTGCCGGTGGGCAGTTTAACACGCAGCCACTTGGGCTTAGGGGTATGTCGCGGGGCGGCCTCGGCCGTGGCTTCTTGACTCATCGATACCACTTCAAACCGAAATTCATAGAGAGATAAAAGGTGAAGAAGAACCGCTCGGCCGGATTGTTGGCCATCAGTTGCACTTCGGTGAGATATGCATCGAGAATCATGCCTGCCTCAATGCTGCGCACGCTCTTGGGTTTCTGGGCATATTCGAAACTGAAACCGCCCTTTACATAGAGCCCGGGATGGAATTTCATCTCGGTTATGCCCAGCAAAGGGCTGGCACCGCCATAGATGTTGAACAGGTTGTGCTTATTGGGGTCGTACCGCTCGGAGGTAAGGATGCCGTTCTGCCTGTCAATAATGTCGAGGTAGATGGGTTTGGCCCAACCGAGCGAGAAACCTCCCAAGTACAGGATTCTGATCTCGACACCACGGTCAAACTTCCCGAAGATCACGTTCTGGCGGCCATACCCGAAGCGGGTGGTGACCATCTGGAACTGCTCGCCATACACAAAGCTGGAAGCGTTGCCATCCTGAGCGCTCACGATGCTGATCTCCTTCGGGTGCTCCACGCTGACGGCATCGAGTTCGAATATCCGTTTGCGCTTGAACGTGCGGTTCTTGCTCCTGCGCAGATTGATGCCCCACCCTCGCGAATGGATGATGAGGCCACCGGTGAACTCCTGTTTGAGCAGGATCTGCGAGTCGTGAAAAGAGCGGTCGGCCAGCGGTGCGGCAGCTGCGGGTGCGGTGTAGCCGGTTGTGTCCTGCTGCGCCATTGCAGCCACGGCCCACACCGAAAACATCACTACGATGCTCAGATTCCGCATGCGGCAAAGGTAGTGTGGGGCAAAGTAGGACATGGATGGAGTCAAAGCACGTCCCAATCGCCTAAGGTGACGGTCCAAGCCGATGGGTCTGCGTAAGAGGTCATGTCTGCACCGCTCGTGTTACGAACTAACAGATTGAGCGGCCTGGGGTTCAACCGCGCTGGCACTTCAATGAACCCGAGCGAAAGAAGCCCATTGTTCAGAGCAGATTGCCCAGCATAAAACGCCAGATGACATGCGGTACCGATCAGCTCTTTGTGTCTCCTGCAAAGGTTGGTGAGCAAGGCCCGCAACTCCGGCTCCTGCCCGGTGCGGTGCGCCATGTCCATGACTATGAGTGCTGGGCTACCGAACATCGTATCGACCTTGACCACAACCGCGGCCATCACTTCATCATTGACCCGAGAAGTGATGAACCAATGCTTGCCTCGTGGCGAGCGGGCATAGCGCCAATTCAACCAATCGACATCTCTTTTCAGATGGCATTGGTATCGACCCGAAAAATCTTGGAAGACGGATTCAATCTGTGCATCAGCCTGATCATTCACCGAAACGCTCCCTTTCAATCGCGGCCTTTGCCTGATCAGGCTGAGAAGCCCACCGCCTATTGCACCGGCAACATGGCCCAGCACAGGCACCTTTCGCCCAGCGATGGCAGCCGCATTGAGCGGCATCACGAACGTGGGGTAAGTGATCAGCCGTTGGAAAGCATTGTATTTGAGGAAGGTGTGGATGCTGCGCACGTTGGGGTACGTGTAGATAAGGTCCACATCGGGGCTCGCATCGGCACTGGCATTAGCAAACTCGGCCAAGTGCCGAAAGGTGCCCTGCCCACGGTGCTCGGCCAACATGGCCACATCCTGGATGTTGCCGATGCGCTTGGCCGCACCATCTATCACACAATCGTAGATGGGAATATGGTAGTAACCGACTATACGCTCTTCATGCCAGGCCACATAAACCCGCGCTTTGCCTGTGGGCAACTCACGGTACTGCCAATCCCAATAGGCGCGGTCATAGCGCTCGGCATTGTGCCCGCCAGTCTCGACCAGGATGGCACGCATGGCCTCCATCAGCAGCGGCTCCTGTCCGGCCTCAAGCAGCGAGAACCTGTAAGCTGACATCGGCTATGGGCCTGATGGAACGGTGGTGCTCGATGGTCTGGCTGACCGTGCCGAAACGGAACTGGGCCAACATGCGGTCGGTATAGGGTACGGTGTTGCGGAGGCCTGTGTAGTGCGTTATGCTGGCCTTGCGCTCCATGGGCACCACCGGGTGCTCGGGGTCATATTCCCATGGGTGGATGTAGAACATCTGAGGCAGACCCTCGGCTGCGCGCTGTTTCAGCCCTCTTTTGGTGAGGATGTAAGGGAACAGCCTGAAGTATGCGCCACCAATACCGAGCCGTTTGCCCAAGAGTCTGAAAGTGCTGACTGGGAACTCGATGATGTTCGCCTCGGGGATACGGAAAATGCTGTCAGGCGTGTTGGCAATGCCGTAGCGCCAAGTCTTAACAGGCGAGATGGAGCAATCGACCGTGTAGCCTTCCTCGCTCAAAATGGAAAAGGCCCATAACGACTTCTCCGTGATGCTAAAGAACGGTGCGCGGAAGGCGGTCACCGGTTTTCCGCCTGCATCCTCAAGTATGGCCTTAGTGCGCCTCACCTCTTCGCGGAATGCCTCAGGGCTCAGGTCGTACACCTTCTCGTGGCTGAAACCGTGCGATGCCATCTCGTGGCCTGCATCGCACAATTGGCGTATCAACTGCGGGTATTGCTCTCCTATCCAACCCAAAGTGAAGAAAGTGGCCTTGGTATTGTGTCGGTCAAGCAGTTCCACCACGCGGTCCATGCCTTTCTCGAGCCTGCGCTCCTTTCCCTTCCAATCGGAGTATGGCAGTTCTATACCGTGGTACCAATCCTCGAGGTCAACGCTGAATGCGATCATGGCGGGTAAAGGTATGTTGTGCGGTCAGAGTCTGCGGGCCGCAAGTTCGCCTCGTGTACCCGTTTCCGTTATCAATACCACTCCCGGCCGTTTACCTTTCTCAAGGCTGCCGAGCCTTTGGTCGAGGCCGAGTGCCTTGGCTCCGTTGAGTGTTGCCATGCCTATTGCCTGATGGAGGCTCAGGCCCTTCACCTCGCGCAGCAGGGTGTTCATCTCGTCTGCCATGGAGAGGCTTTGGTTTGAGGCTAGGCTGTCGGTGCCGATGCACACTGTGGCGCCCTCATCGAGCCACATCATCACATCGGGTACGCGCCCTTCTATGTACAGGTTGGCGCGTGGGCAGGCGCAGAAGAAAAGCCGCTTGTGGTTGGCCATGGCCCAACGCAGTTCTTGCCGCGCCATATAGGTGTTGTGCACCAAGGTCACATTGCGGTCGGTGGGGAACTGGCCCAGAAAACTTCGCAGTGATGGCAATCCGGTCGCCACGAACTCCTCCATCGGCACGCCCATTCCAATAAAAGTGGCGATCAATTCTCCTTTTCCCGTCAGGAACATCTCGTCCTCGGCTGCACACTCCTGATTGTGGATGGTGAGCGGGCCTTGACCATCGCCCCAGATCTTCAGAAATGAACTGAGTAACTGCGGGTGTAGCGAGTATGGCGCGTGCGGGACGATAGAAAATGGAAGATTCCGCTGGGTGAACGTCTCGGCTACGTGCAAAGCCCCTTCTATGGCAGCCTGAACCCGCGCGGCAGTGAACGCGAATGACTCGATGTAGGTGTGATAATGAATGGGCGAGCGGGCTTTGACCTGAGCCGAGATGCCTTGATTACTGATGTCGCCCACGGCCACCGTGCCGCTTTTGTACATGGCGCGATCTGCTTGCGCCATGGCAGCGTTGATCGCTTCAATGTCAGCCGCCCGTTGTCTGACCACTTCGCGCAGGAATCTTGGAAGCCCTGTGCCGGAGCTGATCTGCCCGAGCATGTGCGACAGCTCGATGTGGCAGTGTGCGTTCACGAAACCAGGACATAGCAGGCCTTCATGATGCTCCACCTCTCGCCCACCCAGATCAGGATGATCGGCCTTGAGCACGTCCATAACGGTGCCGTCAGCAGAAAGAACCACCACGCCATGGGGCACTGGATGAGAGGCGACAGTCACAACCTCGGTGGCCGAAAGGAAGCGGGCGGGGGTCAAGGTATCTTTGCGCTGAGATGGAGGCAGTTGCAAAGCGCGACCTACGGGCCGCATCGCCTGACGAAATTAAGGCCTTCCTTGTCGAGGTGGGCGAGAAGCCTTTCCGTGCCAAACAGGTGCAGGAATGGCTATGGAAGAAAGCGGCCACCAGCATTGACGAGATGACCAATATCTCGCGCAGCACTCGCGAGCGGTTGGCCGAGGCATACGAGATCAGACCGGTTGCCACGCACCAGAAACAAGTGAGCGAGGACGGCACTGTCAAGTTCTCGTTCCGCACCTACGATGGCCACTTTGTGGAAGGGGTGCTCATACCTACCGACACACGCATGACTGCCTGCATATCATCGCAGGTGGGATGCAGCCTCACATGCGCATTCTGTGCCACGGGCAGGCTGAAGATGCTTCGCAATCTCGGGGCCGATGAGATTTTCGACCAAGTGGTGATCATAGCCCGCGAGGCACAGGAACGTTACGGCATCGCACTATCGAACATCGTTTACATGGGCATGGGTGAGCCGTTGCTCAACTACCGGAATGTGCTTGACAGCGTAGCATACATCACCTCGCCACATGGCCTGGGCATGTCGCCCCAGCGCATTACGGTGAGTACCGCGGGCATTGCCAAGATGATCAGGAAACTTGCCGATGACAAGGTCAAGTTCAACCTCGCCCTGAGCCTACATGCCGCTGACGATGAGAAACGCAGCCGCATCATGCCGATCAACGACACCAACAGTCTCGATGCATTGGCTGGTGCCTTGCAACATTTCTACAACGAGACCGGCACCCGCCCCACCCTTGAATATGTGGCCCTACGCGGAGTGAACGACACCCAAGCCGATGCCGACAAGCTATACGCTTTCTGGAAACGCGTGCCGAGCAAGATCAATGTCATTGAATACAACCCGATTGAAGGGGGCGAATTCGAGAAGAGTCAATCCGAGGTGATCGATGCGTTCTGCAAACGCCTCTCCGACCGTGGCGTAATCGTGAATGTGCGAAGGAGTCGCGGTAAGGACATCGATGCGGCCTGCGGCCAATTGGCCAATCGGTCCTGAGTCGTGGCCTTCTATTTGGGCGCTTTCATCAGCATCCAAACAGCCAGGCCCGAGAAAACGATGTTCGGTATCCACACGGCAACGACAACCGGCAATGCCCCGCCTGTGGCAAGGCTCTGGGCCACTTGCATGAACATGATGTAGGTGAAACTGAGCAGTATGCCCAATCCGATGTGCATGCCTATACCCCCTCGCACCTTACGGCTTGCAAGGCTCACACCCATCAGGGTGAGGATGAATGCAGCGAAAGGCATGGAGAATCTGCGGTATTTCTGCACTCTGAAGTAGTCGACCGCTGGAGAACCTTTGAGCTGCTGCTCGGCTATATAATCGTTCAGTTCGAAGTAATTCATGGCCTCTATCACTTTGAGGCGCTGTCCGAAATCGGTAGGGTGGAACTTGTACACCGTGTCGAGCCGGGTACCGGTACGCAAGGTCTCTTTCAGGCCATTAATCTGTCTGATGCTGTAATTGCTTATCACCCATTTGTTGATGGTTGTGTCGTAACGGATCTGATCGGATAGGAGCTTGTAAGTCATTTCGCCATCAACGAATCGCTCCATTGCGAACTTGTATCCGGTCATACGGTCGTTGCTGTACGTGTCGAAATAGATGAACACACCGGGTTCGATCTGATAATGCTGGTTGCGGCCCATGCTCTGGTAGGCCATGTTGATATACGTGTTCTCAAAATCGATGCGGCCACGGTTGGCTACAGGTATGATGAAAAGGTTGAGCATCAGGGTCATGGTGGCCAATAATGCCGCTCCGATCATGTAAGGAACCAACATGCGGTAATAGCTTACACCGCTGGCAAGGATGGCCACTATCTCGGTTCGATAGGCCATGCGCGAGGTGAAGAATATGACCGCTACGAAAATGAACAGCGGACTGAACAGGTTGGCGAAATATGGGATGAAGTAGATGTAGTAACCGAAAATGATGGTGCGCAGACTGAGGTCATGCTCAATGAAATCATCGACCTTTTCCGATATGTCGAAAACCACCGAGATGGCAATGATCAGCCCGATGGCGAAGAAGAAAGTCCCGAGGAACTTCTTCAGTATGTACCGGTCGAGGATGGTGAGCATCCGAGGAAGTGGTCTTTGAAAACAGCGCGGGCGGCTCTTTCGGAGCCGCCCGCAAAGCTGATCATATCATCTGGCATCACCGCACCACCAACCGCTCGGTGTGCAGCACGCCCTCGCCTTCTACCACGAGCATGTATACACCCTTGGCCATAATGCTCACTTCAACCGATCTGCGACCCAGACCACCGTTGATGGCAGTGGTGCTCACGGTGCGGCCGGTGGCATCGGTGAGGCGTACCTGTGTGGCATTCACCCCGGCAGGAACGTCAACAGTGACGGCTCCGACTGTCGGATTGGGGTAAACGCTGATAGCGGCACCCTCGGTCTCATCGATGCCTACGCATTCGTTGACCGTAACGGTGATCGTGTCGCTGAAACCTGTGCAACCGGCTATGTCTACGATCACACTGAGATCGTGCGTGCCGACACCGAGGTCATCGCCACTGAAGATCACAGGATTGCCGCTCCAGCCGTTGCTCCAAAGCACCGAACTGAAGTTGCCGCCAGTCACAGTGATGGTATCGGTGTAATTGACGCACATCTCTATGTCGCTGCCCAATTGAGGAAGCGGTGCGTTATCAACGAATGACATGCCCCATTCCTGCAGCACGCCATCATCACCGAAGAAAGTGTCTTGAATATAAAGCGTCCAAGCACCGTTCGGATCCTGACCATCGTACAGATCGCTGAGCGGCTGCTGTGGCTGGTAGGTGCCCGGAGCGATGCCGTTGACCTGAGTGGTGATGCTGGTGACAGCAGCATCGCTGAACACCACATCGTTCACGTTGGGTACAGCGCCTCCGTTCGCTAGGCTCAAGGCTACCGTGTCGCCAGCGGGCGAGATGAGGTAGATGAGCATGTCGGACGGATAGGTGTGCGGCAGCGACCCGATGGTGACGCTGTTGATGCGGAAACAGCCATTAAGGGCTGTTGGCAGGCCGCAGAAGTAAACGGACGACTGCGTGCCGGTAGGTATTGTGGCGCTGACGGGCTCGCTGGTCGTGATGGTCTGCGTCAACGGGGTGTTGCCGTAGTGCGTCACCTCATTATCGGCCGAGAGGTCAGAGTTCGGGTACTCATCGCCTTGCAGCGCGGTGAACACATCGATCTGGTGCAGGCCAGGAGTCGAAAGGTCGGCCGGGGTGCTGAAGGTGAACACGGCCGTGTCGCCATAAGCCACGGTGAGTGGGCAATTCTGTGTGACCGGAGTACCGCCATCAACCGAATATCCTACTTGGAAATTCTGAACGGTCTGCAAGCCCTTGTTCCAGAATCTGATCTTCACTGTCTCATCATCAAGACCACAGCCGCTCTCAGGTTCAGGCATACCCAGAGCAACAAGATCCAGTTGCGGTTGTGGGTAGATGAAGATGTCATCGAGCGCGAATCCTTCAAAGGTGTTCACCGAGAAATCGGACGAGAAGATGAAGCGCACCTTCACCGATCCCTCACCGCCCACACCGCTCAGCAGTGTCTCGGCCACCACCCATTCCGATGCCGCGCCAGAGTTACCGGTCCACGATGGACCCGGGATGAGGGCATTGAAAGCATTGGCCGTGTTGTACCAGTTCATGCCTTGGCCCACGGTGCCCACTGTACTCCACGTCAGGCCGCCATCAATAGATTTCTCAACCCACACCCCGTCCCAGTTTATCTCAGAATTGAACTGAAGAGCGAAGCTCATGAGCGGGTCATCTGTAAGAGTAGAGAGGTCGAAGCATGGTGATGTGAGGTACGAGAGCTGCTGGTTCTGATAGAGCAGCGTGTTCAGGTTGGTGGCCCAGCAGTTGGTGCCGCTGTAGGCATCGTCAATGATGGTACCTGTAGGGTCGCCAAGCTCCCACACTCCGTTTGTGCCCTCGCTGGTCCAACCACCGTTGCCGTTCTCGAAGTCATTGAAGTAAGGCACTGATGTGATGAGCGGGTAGCTCCACACCTCTACGCTCACAGTATCATTGTCGAGGTCGCCATCGTTGGGCAACACAGCCCATACGGTGATGGTATGCGCTCCCAATACACTAAGATCGAGCGTCTGTGTGAATGTCACAACTGCGGTGTCGAGCGAACTGAGGTTGACACTGAATGTCTCGCTGATAGCACTCAGATCATCGAGGGTGTAGAACAACTCAATATCCGTGATCGGGTCAGATCCGGCATTCACCACAGTAACAGTCAGCGCCTCGATGTTACTCAGCGCACAACCCGAGAGAGGGCTCACTACATTCAAAACTTCGGCATTGATGGCAGGTTGCTCCTCGAGGCTGATGTCGTCAATAGCGAAACCATCATAACCGTTCACAGAAAGGTCGCTGCTGAATGCTATGCGGAATCTCACAGAAGATGATCCGGCAGCGCCTGTCAGGAGATGCTCGGTCAGTATCCACTCACCGGTTTCGTTTGAATAACCGCCCCAATAATCAGCTGGAACATTGAAGTTGAAGATGTTATCGGCAGCCACATTGTACCAGTTGGTGGCATCGCCAAATGCCCCTACCACAGCCCATGTGTTTCCACCATCTGTTGAGACCTCAACCCAAGTGCCATCATAATTCTGCTCGCTCTGATAGGCTATAGCGAAACTCAGGATGGGGTCAAGCACCATCCCGCTCAGGTCGAAACAAGGCGATACGAGATAGCTGAACTGGTCATTGTTGTAAGTGGGCTGATTGAGGTTGGTGACCCACGCATTCACACCGCTATAGGCTGTATCGATGGTGAATGCCTCGGGGTCGCCCAGCTCCCACAGACCGTTTGTGCCTGTGCTAGTCCAGCCATTGCTGCCGGTCTCGAAATCGTTGAAGTAAGGCAGACCCACAATTGCAGGTACATTGGTGAAGGTGAAGCTAGCTGTGTCGTTGGTATTATCAAGGTCACCGCTCAATTCGGTCCATGCCATCAGGTCATAATCACCGAAGACCGATGCATCCACCGTCTGGGTGAATGTCAGGGTGTCTGACTCGCCAGGGGCGATGCTCACGGTAAAGGTCTCGATGACCGCAGCGGACCCATCAAGACTGTAGGCCGCATCAATGGATGTGATGTCTGTAGTTCCGTCATTGGTCACAACAAGTGATACTGTCTCGGTACCAAGTCCGCAACCGGTAACAGGCGAGATGATGGCCGAACCGATGGCGTCTATCGGTTCTGGAGGGAATATGCTGATGGCATCGAGACCCACAGCCCATCCGTAAGCGATAAAGCCCGTGAAACGCACCTGCGTGGTGGCTGTCAGCGTCACATAGTCGCCCAGGTTGTACTCGCGGTAGGTCCAAAAAGGTATATCGCTTGCAAAAAAGTCGATTATCGTCCAGTTGGTCCCGCCATCATTGCTCACCTCGACAGTCAAGGTGTTTTGGTCACCGAACCATAATCCCTGCACATGCCAGAACCCGAGGCGGAAGAACCCGGCCGAGAGATCGAGCACAGGGGTGACGAGTGCGGTCTCGTCAAAAGAGGCAGCAGCAAAGAACAGGAAAGCAGCTGAATCGCCATCGACAGCGGTCGGTTGAACGGCTCCGATATTCACTCCATCGGTATTCCAGTCAAGCACCCCGGCCACATACTCTTGGGTCATCTGGCCTGGCACACCGGTCTCGAAACTCTCCAAGAACACAGGCTGAGCCTGAGCAAATGCAGCCCACAAGGTGAGCAGCGCGGCAAGGTGAAGATGCTTCATATCGCTTCGGTTTAAGGGGCGCAAATGTATGCGCCACCGCTATGCGCGCACCCCCAGTAAGGTCACCAAGATCATGTGTGGCCAAAGGGCCCGTATTTGCCCGCTGTTCACTATCCTTGCAAGCCTATTCAACACATCATACTGATGAGAAACCTATTCCTTGCTGCCGTGGCCATGTTGGCTGCCATCAGCGTTCAGGCCCAATGCGTGCAGGGCAACTGCTTTGAAGGTGCCGGCACCTTCCGTTTCCCCAATGGCGATGAGTTCAACGGCCTGTGGCGCCAGGGCATACCCAACGGGTACGGGGTATATACCTTTATAAATGGCGACCAGTACAAAGGCAACATGAAGGCTGGCCTTATGGACGGCCGCGGCACCTACAGCTACGCCAATGGCGACCGCTACGTGGGCATGTGGAAGGCCGGGCTGATGGAGGGCCGTGGGCACTTCTACTGGTTCGTACCGGGCGACCTGATGGACATTGCCAAATACGAGGGATACTGGAAAGCCGGTGTGGCTCAGCAGTTCACTGTAGCGCCACCACAGAAACCGGCTGAGCCGCCCGTACACAAATAAGAGCCTGTTTTTTTCGGGTGATGAAGAAGATCCCGGTCCCAAAAACGGGGTCGGGATTTTTTGTTCAGATCCGCGCCCTTAGGCACACCATCACGTTACGGCCCCTGCCGTACAGTCCGCTGGCAAAGGGGCGGTAGTGCTGGTCGAGTATGTTCTCGAGGGCCAGCTGTATAGAGTAGTACTTCAAGAAACTGTATTCTGCCCGCACATTGAAGGTGTACCAAGCCGGCACCCCCTCTGACGTGGCGGTCTCGTAGCGGTCCTCGCCCCCTTGGTTCATATCGGACAGGTCTTTCCATCCGTTCCAGACCATATATGCCTCAGCCATCAGGCCTTTCCACTTATATCGGATGTTGACATTGCCAAAAAGGGGCGGAATGTGATCGAGCGGATAGGGCACCGTGTCGGTGATGATGCGCGCGTATGTGTAGGTTACAGAAGTGGCCAACGACAGGCCACGCCAGATGGGCATGTCAGCATCGGCCGTGAGGCCCGTCACATAGGCCTGCTGGTTGTTCTGATTGGCTATGATGCCGTAGCGCTCGCCATTGTAGGTGAGGCTGTCCTGCCCGTTGTAGGTGAATGCCTGCCGCACCACCGCATCGGTGAGGTAGCTGAAGTGGCCCGTTATCCCAATGCCGCCAGCAGTGCCAATGCTACGCCTCAGGCCCAGCTCGGCACTGTACAGGTAGGTGGGCCGCAGGTCGGGGTTGGGCACCTGCATGTTGCCATCGACCGCCTCGAAGAACTTGCCTACATCGTCCACGTTGGGGGCACGGAAACCCGAGGCCAACCTGAGCCGGATGTTCCACCTGCGGGTAGGATTGTACACCAGCCCGATATTGCCGTTGGCTGCATGATAGACCTGCCCGAAGTCGGTACCGCCCAAAGCATTCACAAGGGTATCGGTATAGGCCATGCCGAGGTACGAGAAGGTGTAGCGCACCCCCTCGCTCAGGTATAGTTTCTCGGGCACTATCTCCCAGCGGTGCGTCAGGTAGGCAGCCCCAGCTGCCAGTTGCGATCCGCCATCGGGGTAGCGCGTGGCAACATCTTCGCTCACTGTGCCAGTCACAATATCCGTTGCATAGGCCACGGAACCTACATGATTGTAGGTGAACTCGGCCCCATAGCGCAACGTGTGCCGCTTGATGTGTTTTGCCAGATCGAGGTTGATGCCGGCTATGTTCACCGTCTCCTCGTTGCTGGTGCGGGAGTCGCTATCGAGCTTGCGGTTGTGGCGGCTCTCTTTCGCATACTGGTAATGGGCCGAGAGGTCGAGGGTGTTGAACATGCCCGCTGTGCGCACATGTTGCAGCGAGTACGATGCGAGGTAGCGGTCCTGCGGGCCATAGTACCATTCTGCGAAACGGGGCTTGCCGTTGCGCACCACTTCCAAATTGTCGTAACGGGGTATATCGGTGCTTCCGCTCATCTGAAACATGAAACGGTGTGTGCTCCGCTTACCTGACCTGAACAGGAATTTCTGAAACAGGTCGAACTGGCCGTAGCCGGTGGTGGTCATCATGTTCGGGTCGGGGTTGGCCACCACGGTGTCGCGGTCGGCCAGCCGCTGCACATAGAAATGGTCGCGCGTCAGTTCATCGCTGAAAGGGTTGTTCACATTCCCCATGCGCATATCCTGAAAAGATGAGTAGGTGAAACTTGTGAGCGACCCCCACTTCTTGGCTCCGACCCCCACATCGATATGCCCTGTGAACTCGTTGTTGGCCGATGAATAGCGAGCATAAGTGCCATTGCTCATCCGCATCCGCTTGGTGCTATCGGTGTTGAGCTGTGGGTCGAGTGTGCGGAAATGGATGACCCCGCCCAGCGCATCGGCCCCATACATCACATTGCCGGGGCCATAGTCCACCTCGGCCCGCTCAAGCATGCTCTGGTCTATGGTGATGATGTTCTGGAGGTGCCCGGCCCTGTAGATGGCGTTGTTGAGGCGCATGCCGTCCATCACCATCAGCACCTTGTTGGCCTCAAAACCGCGCAGCACCGGGCTGCCACCGCCCATCTGCGAACGCTGTACGAAAACGCCCGGCATGCCCTGCACCAGGTCGCCTGTGTTCTGGTTGTTGCGTTGGGCTATTTCGGTCACCGAAACGGCCTCTACAGTCTGAGCCACCGATCTGCGGCTGTCAACGAACCGCGAGGCGCTCACCACCGTCTCGGCCTGCATGTTGGCCGCCATCTTAAGGCGCACAACAGTGCCTTCTTTCAGGGCATTTCGGGTCAATGTCAATGACTCGAAGCCTATGAATGAGAACCGCACCGGGCCCGTGCCTGCGAGGGTCGATACATCCACTCGGCCCAATGCATCGGCCACTGTGGCGGCCTTGCTCAGCGTATCCTGTGCGGTGGCCGACATGAGTGACTGACCATCACCGGCCGATACCACCGTCACTACCTGGGCCTGAGCACCCATGGCCATGAGCAGGAGAAAGAGAATGGAAACTTCAAGGCGCATCACGAATGGTAGCTACAGTTGCTGCGAAGGTGCATCGGCAGCAGCATCGGCCCCATTATATTTGCGCGCTTTTTTAGGGAAAAGCATACTTTCATACCCATTCAAAAAACGAAAAAGGTAAAATGAATCTCCGA
>Ga0169931_10010524_pt1 | contig 13177 bp, 12 predicted proteins | sample Kivu_15m_20L_FD_129675 | JGI IMG/M metagenome (GOLD analysis project Ga0169931, IMG submission 129675) | Freshwater microbial communities from Lake Kivu, Western Province, Rwanda to study Microbial Dark Matter (Phase II) - Kivu_15m_20L... | ecosystem: Environmental > Aquatic > Freshwater > Lake...
GGATTGGGGATTGGGGATTGGGGATTGGGGATTGGGCCCAATCCCCAATCCCCAATCCCCAATCCCCAATCCCCAATCCCCCTTGATAATAGAGTAGTATATTTTCCTATTTTATTTTATCATTTAATCATAAAATATTTTATGAATTTAAAATTATTTAAATAATAGAAATTTAAATTACAAATGAAATACACAATATACAGAGCAATCAGATTTTTCTTTGGTGCATACATGATTTGGTTAGGCTTGATTAATTTGAATGAAATAAATCAAAATCAAAAACACATACGACAATCGATAAATAATTATCAGCAAGTATTCAACATACATCAAATAATCGAAGGATTGAATATAAAGAAATATATTCCTTATACAGCGATACATTACATAGATACAGGGATATACGCAGCTATGGATAATCTAAACCAGCACTCGGATGACCTAGTATACCTGATTACATTCCTACTACTAATAGGAGGTATACTGTGCTCCTTGGGGTACTCAATCTCCTCTAAATTCCTCCAGTGCGCCATCCTTCTGGATTTAGTTTTCATTCGAAGTTACTTTTATTTCAGAGATGAGAGAATGAAAGTAAATGTTCTGAAAATGTTGGCTATCCTAGGAGCTACCTTGCATGTTGTCTAATAAAATTAATATAACATTAGATATAACCTTAAACATAAATTAAATTTAATATATCCCCTGTTATTTCTATTTAAAGAAGAAAAATTAGAAAATTTAATTAATTTATAATTTAATACTCTTTATATAATTTGAATATATTTCTTCTCGAAATTACTATTCTTCCCAGTCAGTTTAAAAATTAATTATTATCTACCTCATACTCTTTTCTTTTTACGACGTAGTCATTTATTATTATTTTATAAGGCGTGATTTCTTCCTTTTTCCGCTCAAAAAAAATTTTATCAAAAATTAAATTTTTAGATTTATACTTCTCGTGTTTGTTTACAAAATTACTTTGAGAATTAGGGAAATTATTTTGAATTTCTTGTGAATTAATATTATTACCAAAACATTTCAAATTACTCTCTGAATTATCCATAAAAGAATCCTGCTGTCTGTTTAAAGTGTAATTAGCGTGGCTGAATTTTCCGAAATTTTTATTTGTTATGCTCTCCCCTTCGATTTGTGAACTATCATTTTCATTGTTATAATTAAAAGAATTTATATTATTATTAAAATTTGGAGGGGCTTTATTATTTTGTCCGAATTTAAAAGTTTCGTCATTTGAGTTAATTTTTCCCTTCACAATATTCGTGTTCGATTTGCTCTTTAATAAATTACCACCACTTCCTGAGTTGATAGAGTTTTCCTCACTTTGTACGCTCTTTGTATTTTTGCTAGTAATCAATAATAATATATTATAATATACCAAGAGATACACTTACACTGAGGATTGCAAGAAAGACCCGACTGAAAACATTCACAATACCTTTTCAAGCAGTTGGATTTCTTACAAGTGCAACTTCTGAACGGAGAAATTCCTATTTCTATATTAGATATATTTGAGGGGGTGTTATTTAAACCATAGAGTTGATTTGTGATTATTTTTTTGAAGGAATTTGGTGATTTGATGAAGTAATTATTTATTGAGTTTCTTCTGATTTCCTTACAGTTAAATAAAAATTTACTTCATTTTCTACTGTATTCATACAGTTCTTGCAAGAACAGAGCTTCGGATCACAATAATTCATCGTTGCAAAGCACTCACAGTAAAGTTTCAGACACTGAGAATTTTTGCAGTTGCAAGTTATCCTTGACTCGTTGCTGTTCAAACTCATTCGGCGACTGTTTGTGGGTTTCGCAGTTGGTGGGATGATGTTAAACTCCTTATTCCTAATTGTTTCGCTCTGTGGAAAATTCTTAAATTTTGAGTTTATCTCCAAAGTTTTTGCAAATGGTCTCGAGATTTCAAAATCGTCCTTTTCTGTACTGTCGTTATTAACTTGTGAATTGCTTAGGATTTCACTCAGTCTTCTTTCTCTCTTTTGAAGAAGGAGATTGCTGTTGGTCGGAGTTTGATTATTTAAATTCATTTTTGTATTTGAAAATTTAAATTTTTTATTATTATATTATTAGATTATTATATAATTTTAATAAATCATTTATATCAAAGACGATATGCTTTTATTTATAAAATAATATAATAAAATTATTTTAATGTAAGAGTAAAATTTTTTTTGATAATCTCATGTGTTTAGATCTGTGCATTCTATTAAATGAAAATTTCCCGAGTTGCTATTTAGCAACAAAGATTGCAGGCAATCTTTGTGTTTGATTGGTTTTTTCATATGAATTGATATTTTAAATTTAAATTTTAATTAATCAATAAATTAATTCAAACACAAAAATTGTTTATTAAATTATATTTTAATTTAAGTGTAACCAAGCATATGAAATTTGTATTAATTTAAAGAATTGAAGATAGTTAAAAGATAATTTTATAAAGGGTCGATTTAAATTATCTAAAATGAAATAAATAATCAAAATTTTATTAAATGAGAATTATCAAAGCGTTGAACAATTTACTCTATTTAAATTGATAAAAATTTCCAGGCTTTTATTACTTTAAATAAAGAAAAATCAAACCTAATGCAGTATATTTATTTTCTAAAATAAGAAAGTATAAGCTAAATAACCTTTAATTATATAAATTATTTAGAAAACTTTTCTTTAAAAAATTTAATTCAATTAAATTGATCATAAATTTTTCGTCATATTATTAATCTCAATCATAAGTTTTTGTACATTTACTATTTGTGTGATGAGGTCTTCATTTCCTGTAGCTCTCAAAATTTCGATAAAATTGAAGTATCTAAAATAATATTTTGTAAATTAAAGAATTTTACTTTATCACAAACTCATTCAAAAATTTTCTATATATCAGCTTTGCATTTTCTTTGTCTTTTACATTCTCAGATATATCCTTCTTTACATTATCAAAGATGTCCTTGTATTTCGAGGTGAAATGAGCTGATGCGGTTTTTAATTCATTTTTAGTTAATTTTTCTAATTCGTTTTTATTGAAATTAATCTCATTAGGGTCGAACAAACTTTTGTTCATGTCTCTGGTTGTATCTTTAACTGCATCAACTATGTCAACTTTTGAAATACAATTAATAAGGATGCGATTCAATTCCTCAAAATGTTTTTTCATCAAGATGTTCATATAGCTCTCCATTTTGTTGTTGAAAGTTTTGTCGAATGAAGTTGGGTCTTCGGTAGTTGTAAGTGCCTCGAAATCATGCAGTTTCGTAAGTAGATAGTATAAATTGTTTATAAAGAAAAGAGTGACCATTTCTTCTCTTTCTTGATTTGTGTTGAATTTGTAATTTTCTGCTATTTCGAAAAAGAATTGATTAAAAGATTTTTGAATTTCTTTGATACGGAACAAAAGCATCGGAGTCGTCGTTGTATGTTTACAAATCATATTTAGCATAGAGAGAAACTCCCCAAGTTTGTAGGTGACCGTGTGAATTCCATTTATCAGCAATTTAGTGTTCTTGATATTAACCTTGAATATTGTGTCGATGTAGTTTCTGAAAATGCTGTCGAACTTTGGCCATAAGATGGTATCAAGTTTTCCGAAGTATAAGTCAAGATGGTTTAATTTTCTATTCTCCATTAATCTTTTTTGTTCAAAGTTCACTATCATCATTAGTGACACGGCGAAGAAGTCGCTGCATTTATAAATTATATTCTTCTGTATGTTATCGAAGATTGTCGCCAGGCAATTTTTGAAGAGAGAGTTTAAGTAGTTGGATGATTGCTGAATACCGAGATCAAAGAAATCATTCAAGAACAGTACCTCCCACGTAATTAGATCCATCAAAAACTTGTTAAGAGACTGAAATATTTGTTCATAGAAAAATGTTTCCTTGTTTTTCTGTGCTATCAAGGGAACAATCGAATCCTTCTCTATTTCATTCAAGATGTTATTCTTCCTCTTATTAACTAAAAGAAACAAGTCTTTGTTCAATTCTTCAGAGGAAATTAAAGAGAACTTATCGTGTCTATCGTATATAAGCTTGTTCAATTCTCCGCAATACTTTATAGTAGAGTTTAGATAAATCTTTTCCAACAGGCCTACATATCTGCTAACCAATTCTGAGTACATCGGAGGGATATGTTTGCTAAGAAATAGCACTAAAGGTTTACTTTTTAACAAGATATGACGCTGAATCATTTGGACATTTGTGCCTTGTCGAGTTAACATAGCTAAATTATTCAATACGTATGTATATATTTTTGATCCCACCTTAGCTAATGTTTTGCTCATTTCTGGGCGTATTTGTCTTATCGCCTCAGCTTCTGGTAAATCGCCCTCTTTGAATATTTGTAATTTCTCATCCAATTTTTTTATCTTTTCAATGAAATCATCGTCTACTTCTTTATTTGTTATATCATTTAAAAAATCAGGAGCTAATATAATCAAGTCTAATAATCTGAAAAGTTCTTCTTCAAATTCTTTACGATTTTTGAGTCTTATTGTAATATCTGAGGATTTAATTTGAAGAATCTTCATGTCCTGGTTGATGTCTGTTAGTTTGTCTCTGAAATTTTCTAAATTTTCTTCAAGCCCGTCTAGGATCACCTCAGCTTCATCAAAATTTTTGAACATGGAAATAAATTCTATATCATGTTGAATTAATTGAGTTATTATATCACTCTCTAAATTAGATAGGTCCTTATAGACTTTATTTGTGTATTGATCGAAATTCATTTCTGTCGATTCAGTTTTCAATTTTTCGAAGAGAGAGAAATTGTCCTGTTCAGAAATCACAGGGAAATCGTATTGTAGATTTTCCATTTTAAAAATTATGCAATATTTATTTTAATTCTATGGAGAAGAGGAGGTAGATTAATTTAGAAAAGAAAATTTCTAAGTTGTAATTTCTAATAAAGGAAAATATGTGATTTTAAATAAATAAAAACTTGATGAGAATATGAATTTATAACGACAAGTAAATAGCTTAAAAAAGAGAAATGAAAAAAATCTCCGAAGAATATTTTTCAGTTTATTTAAAAATAAGCAATACACAAATATGTATTTATAATTTCATTATGCATATTTACTATATCAAAAAAATTAACTAATATACTGACATTTAAATAGCAGAAGTGATAAAAATTCATCCTTAATTTATTTATTCGTAAAATTAGAAATGTGAATATATTGGTATATCGCTTCATTAAACAACAAGATAATATGTTTATGTTTGAATGATTGTTTCAGAGAACAAAACTCCAAATACTAAATTCAATGCAAAATAATTTAAAATTTTAATAAAAATAAATAAAATTAATAACTCAGAGAAAGTTCTTAAAACTTAAATTACGAATTTAAAATTTATTTAATTTCATTGGTTAGCTTCAGCAACTTGTGCTAAAAGTTCGAGGGTCTTAACGATGAAAACTTTGAATTCTGCTAAGCTAAGTTTTCCACTTTGGTCAGTGTCCAAACCAACGAAGACTTCGTTAACGGTATCGTCATCAATAGCAGGAAGTCCTAATTCTTTTGCGAATTCGTTGATAGCATGGCCTAATTCCTCTCTATCTAATTCTCCTGACTCATCAACATCAATTTGTTCGAAGGCTGCCTTTGCTACCTCATGTAGTTTTTCAGAGTTGTTAAGAATTTGTCTGATTTCGTCTGCCATTATATTATTTATAAAATCTGAATTTCAATCCTTATATAATATAAAATAAATAAATAAATCAAAAAATATCATTTATTATTTATTTAATAAAAATAAGAATTATTCTATAACATAAAAAATAATTAAAAACACGTAAAGAGCAATATCAGAAATAAATTATTTAAATTGATGAAATGCTGCATATAAAACAAGAATATTATTCTCTAACACAATTTTTCATTTAAAAAAATCTATTAAATTAAATTATATATATGATGATTGAAATTAATTTTTTTGCGAATTCGCTGTTGAAATATAATTCAAATTACTGTCTATACTTAACCTGGAAACGTATTGCAAGATATCTTGACCTTTACTTGGTCTATAATTTTTGCCTTTTGGAATTTTTAGCTCGCCAATGAATTCATTATCTACTTGGTCTTTTAAATGAAATAAAGATGCATTATCTTTGAAATTTTCTTTGACATTAGGGACCAATGAATCCTGTTTATTATTGACTACTGTTTCCGAAAAAACAAGAGAGCCATGTCTCCAGACTCCCTTAATAACAGTAGAACCGTTATTAAAAACAGCCTGTCCATGTGGTAGGCCATTTATCCATTCTCCCTCATAATATTTTTCTTTTGAAATGGTCAATATACCTTTTCCTTCTTTCTTTCCATTCTTGTAATCACCTTCATATACAATACCAGCATTCTTTTGTGAGAAATAGTACTTACCAGGACCATTAGCGAGATTGTTATTCCAAATTCCTTCGAATACATCACCAAATGGAGTTATAAATACACCTTTACCCTTGAAAGAAGAATTTTCGAATTGGCCTTCATAAACTGAACCATCAGGCCAAAAGAATGATCCAAGACCATGATAATTATCATTTTCAAAAGCCCCTTCGTATTTGTATCCATCGACGAAAGTTCTGGAACCATTTCCGGTTTGTTGATCATCAATGAATGTACCTTTATAAACGCTACCATTTGGTAGATTGATAGCCCCTTCTCCATTAGCTCTGAGTTCATTGATTTCTCCTTCATAGTAACTACCGTCCCATCTAAAAATTCTGCCTTTGAATAATTTTCCTTCAATCCAAAGTCCTTCATATTTTACATTCTCATCTGTTACCAAAATTCCATAGCCTTCTCTAAGCCCATCAGTATTCCATTGCCCATGATAAATGGAGTTATCCAAATTAAACTGAATGGGAGATCTGAACGTTAATTTAGAATCGAAATATCTCAAATCATCGGGTGATCCCCTGTATTCGAATAATTTCGACTCAACTGCTTGGATAGCTGGGGGGATTTTAGATTTCATAGTGTCGATTGAAACGTACTTTCCTATTTTTTCTAAATTTTCATCTATGATTTTGATCCTATCAATGACCTTGCTCTTTTCAGTTTTTTTCTTCCAATTCTTTTGTATCAGCTGGGCTCTTTTATTTTCATCTTCCAATTCCTCAGAAGGTTTAATAGTGGGAGGGGAGGACACAATTATGTTTTGAATTAAATCGCAATTAAATTCGGTTTTTACCTCTTCGTTGGAAGTTCCTTCGTGACCCGGACATATAGATAGTATTTGACCCATTTAGGATTAAATTTTACTAATAATTAATTTATATTGATAAATACGTTATGATTTCATGAAAAATAAAAATTTTTATTAATTAGTTATTATTAATTATGAGATAAATTAAATTCAAATAATTCGAATTTTTAATAACAAATTATAATGCATCAATTTGATAAAAAAACCGCTGAAGAAAAGTAAGTGAGATATATATAGTATATTAAATATCAAATTTGAACTAGAAAACAGATTTTTTCTGAGTACCTTAACTTGAATTTTAGGAAATTAAATCTGTTAAAAAATTTCAATCATGTTATAAAGGAGATTATTGAAAAAGATCTTGATCTGTCAGGAAATATTGAAACTGTAAATATCTTGAAAAATGAATTTCTTGGTGATCTTCCTGTGACGAATAACACGAAAATTCAGACTACAGAGGATAAGGAAAATATAAATTCAGCCAACATCCAAAATAAAGTCGTTGTAAAGCCTTCAAATGATCCGAATGTCGATGCCCAGATTCAAACAAGGAAAAAGGATCCTACGTTTAGGAAAACTTATTATAAGGATAGGTCCTATAATTCCAACTCCTACCATCAGCAGCCATTTAACTCTAATAAATTGAGCGATCAGTCGATTAAAAATCCGCGTGTTTCCCGACAAGAAGGCTCAAAGACGCACAATAATAATAATTATAACAAATTCTCTGCTTCCCACCAAAATAATCCAAATTATTATCAATCTTCCTCAACAGAAAATAAGGGAACTAATAAGAACTCTAATTATTATAATAATTATTATAGCATCTATGAAGAAAGCATTTATATTCCTATCGCAGAAAAAGAAAAATTCATTCACAGCAAGGCCAATATGTAAATACAAGTTAGAGTATTTCTAATTTATACATGCTATCCCTTGGATTTTAATTATAAGAATGAATCTTATCATTCATTCCTTCATCTTTATTTATATATTTTATCAAACTCGAAAAATTTTCAATTAAATATATAATTATCATTATTATCATTATTTAAATTTTAATTAATTTTACTTTTTATATTAATGAGCAATATTCACTATAACAATAATATTTATGAACTCATAGAAATTCTCTTAGAAGAACACTTCGGCAAGGAGGTCACAAAATTGGGACTTTGTTTACTCAGCAACGGGCCTCTGAGCATTCAAGAGATCAAAAAAATTCTTAGCTACGATTTCGTCCGTACGCGAAATGCTTTGATAATTCTCATGCAAAACAAATTAGTTAATTATGAAGAAATCAAAAGAAAGGAGAGTATCGAAAATGTCTACGAATTCGATATAGAAAGCGCTTTAAATTATTTACGTTTTCCCAAAATTTTATACGTGATCAATCACAAATTCGATACCAACGCTGTTTTAATATTTGAGGAATTCATGCAATTCGGAATACTCTCTGCCAATCAGATTTTCGAACAAGTAACTTACAAGCTAGAACAAAATGGACGCGTGACTGCGTCAACTACAAATAATATTAAAATAAGATTTTTAAAATTAATAGAAGAGGGCTTCATCACACAGTGCAATAAAAAGAAAAACAATGAACTCAAGGTCCAAACTGATAAAGGAGATGCTAATAAAAACAAAGACAGCAAGAAAAAAACTAAAAAGGAAGAAAGTCATCAACTTTCAGGAAAGAAAAAGTCTAGAATTGTAATGGAAGATTTCGAGCAGGATAAAGCACAATTTTCATCTCCTAAAGGAAAAAAATCACTTGCAGATCTTGTGATAGAAGACGACAATCCTCTACTGTTTAATAAAGAGAAGAACAAATTTTACTACTTTTATATGAATTTAGACAAGATAATTACAGAATTAAAAGTGCAAATATTAATCGACTACATTAACCAAAAATTAAAGGGACAAGCCGCTATGGTTGCTGCGATTATGTTGAGAAGAGATCCACTTCGTGCTTTTAAAGAAGGCAAGTCAAGTCCGATTTCAATTGAGGATATTACAAAGCAGATAAATTTTTGTTCAGGGGGAGCAGCTAGTAAAGAAAAGACATCTACAAAACAGAACACAGTAAAGGAGATCGTTGAATTGATGTCGAGGGAAGAAAACAATTTTGTTATCCCTTGGGGATTCTCTGACACAGAAGAGACTTTTTCTTTGAATTTGGAATCCATAGCTCATTCAATAAAACTACAAACGTTAGAAAAAATTGTTGAGCAGCAATTCAGCCACGATCATGCTAGGATATATAGACTTTTATCTAAATGTGGGCCATTAGATACTAAGAATATCATGGAAATTTGTTTAATGCCATATAAAGAAAGTTCAGCATGTTTAAATCAACTAGTCGAAGAGGGTCTTCTTGAGACACAACCCATAAACGTAAAAGGACCAAATATTTTATTCTTCAATATCAATACGAAGAATAATTTGGATATAATCATAGCCAAAATTTACAAGGTATAAAAGTTCTATTTATTACTTTTAGATTATAAAAAATTTGAAATCATCTTTAAACTCAACTTTGGAAAAGTTGAAAAATACTGAATCCCAAACAAAAATAGAACAATACATTACTAAAGTATATGGAACTATTTCAGAATTGGACGACACAATTCTTGTTTTAAAATACTTTTAAATCAATTATAAGGAAATTATAAGAATTTTTTAAATGCTAAAATATGAATCAATCTTATAGTTTTAAACAAAATATTCATTATGCAATCCATTATTTATATACTATTAATTTCTAACGTAATTTATTAAATATATATGCAAATATTTAAATCAGTTTAAATTATGGGGTGTGGTGGTTCTAAAACTATTGAAGTAGAATATTATTTTAAATACTTTAGAACAATAAAAATCACAAAAATCAATCTCAAAAAGAAAAGCCTAAAGTAGTTTTCGTACTAGGTGGACCAGGTTCAGGAAAAGGAACACAATGTGCGAAATTGGTTAAAGATTTTAATTTCCAACATTTGTCAACAGGAGATTTATTAAGAGACGAAGTAAAGAATAAGGGTCCTAATGCTGCTAAAATTGAATCTGTGTTAAAGGAGGGGGCTCTCGTTTCTTCTGAATTGCTTGTCGAATTGATAAAGGCTGCATTTGAAAAGCAGGGAATGAAAGGAAAATTCCTATTAGACGGTTTCCCTAGAAGCCAAGGTAACGTCGATGCTTGGAATTCTATCATCAAAGATTCTGCTGACGTTCCTTGTCTACTTGTCTTCTCTTGTTCTGAGGAAACTATGGAAAAGAGGCTACTAAAAAGAGGAGAAAGTAGCGGAAGATCAGACGACAATGCCGAAACCATAAAAAAGAGATTCAATACTTTTAAAACTGAGACTGAGCCAATTATTGCTCATTATAAAAAAGAAAACAAAGTTGTCGAAATCAGTGCGGAGGGTGATGTTGAAGAGGTTTATGAACATACTAAAAAGTCCGTCATTGAAAAGGGACTTGATAAATAAAAGGATTTAAATTGAAAAATTTATTTAAAAATATAAACAAACCTATTCTATATTTACTAATTTCAAGCAAGTATTTATTTATGATTAAAGGTAGGGCCCCAAATTAATGTCAATATTTAAATTACTCTACAAAGTTAAATTTTATATTACATGCTAATCGTTTGAAATTAATAATAAAACAGTGAATCTTCTGTAAATTCCAAAAATTAAATAAAATATATATTTATGAACAATATGAAAAACATAATTCATAAATTGGGAAAACCATTGATATTTTCTACATTTGCATTTTCTTTCTATTTTCTTAACTCACACAAATTTAAGGGTGCTATTTTTAACAATAAGATTATTCACTGTTTAAGAACACAAGAAAGATATTTAACTCCTGATGGAAAAACTCCAGAATTTTTCGAAGAGCTCGACATCAACCAACTTGAAAAAAAATATCCCAATCTTGTGGTAGTTAAATCAAAGGCAGTCGATTATCTAATTGGAATGCTAAGGGACAAAACAATTAGCACAAGTCAATTTAGAAAATATTCAAACAGAATAATCAGATTGATTATCGAAGAAACTCTTGCATTTGAGGCCAATCAAGATACAATTAAAGAAAGTCCCATGGGATTCTACAAGACGAAACACAATCCTTTGAAAGACTCAGATTACTGCGTTTTGTCTATTTTACGTTCAGGAAACTCAATGGTTGAACAATTTTTGGAAATCATCCCTGGTATTTATGTAGGTGTTGTATTAGTGCAAAGAAACGAAAATTCAGAAGATAAGCGACCGATTTTCTTTTTTGAAAAACTTCCTAAAAATGTTGCTGATAAAAAAGTCTTCTTGCTCGATCCTTTATTAGCAACCGGAGGATCTGCATCTGCAACTATTGAAGTATTAAAATCAAAAGGGGTCAAGGAAGAAAATATTTTCTTTTTAAATATGATCTCTTGTGAAGAAGGGATTCAACAGATGTTTTTGAAATACCCCCAGATAAAAATTTTAACTGCTAAAGTTGATAAATATTTACTTCCTAATAAGTATATTGCTCCAGGAATTGGAGATTTTGGAGATAGATTTTATGGTACAGATTAAAAATAGGACTTTCAAAATCGAATGAATGAATAAAATTTCTATCTATATCACTTTAAATTAAAATAGTTATTTCTTTATTTTTAAAATTATGAATAAATATGCTTCTTATAATTTAATAAAATGCTTTTACAATTTAACAATAATCACTAGGTAGATTTATTTGTATTACTTAATTTTTGTAAATGTTTATTTTGATAAAATTAGAAAATTATTTACTAACAAATTAAAAAATGAAGGTGCAAAACTTAGAGAGCCTTGAAATCGTAAACCTTTTTTTAAGACGAATAATCTTTTTATTTTACATATTTTCTCTAACTGTAACTGTAACATTCGCCTATCGGATTAAAAAATCTTCTTCAAGAGGAGATAAATTATCAAGAGAAGATAAAATAAAATACGGGCAGCGAATCACCAAATTGCAAATTGGCAAGATGAATTTAATACCGGATGGTCCCATGACAGATGAAGAACTTAACGAATTCCTTGCTAGAGATAAAGAAAAAAGAGAAGGAAATCCTGACAAGGTGGGAGTAGTATATATCGATGAGAGAATTGCAGGGATGCCTGTGGGACAAACGCGTATAAAACCTAAAGGCCTTGTACTTTTTTTCCCAGACGATGAAGAGGATATTAAAAACTTCCAAAATCCTGAAGATAATGATAGTGTAAAGAGAAGTGAACGTAACGATAGACTGATGCTAGAAAGAAAAATTCTAAATGAAGCAATAGATTCTCAGAATTCTAATCCTTATAAAGAAATCTACGATGAAGAAACGAAAATTTTAAATTACGAATCTGATGTGAAAAAGGATGTTCATAAAAAGAATTTATTGAACTTAGCCTTAGAAAAGGAAGAAGAAATTTTTAGATCAGAGTTGAACAAAGAGAATAATGAATACTATGATAAAAAGTTTAATAAAGCCTACATTGATAATGTATATAAATTCAGAAAAAGTTGGGCTGATGAACACAAAGACCACAAAGAGGAAGAAAGACCAGAGGAAAATTTTGAATTAGACTCTGAATCCAAAAAAATATTGGAGACATTCGAAATGAAGCCTGATAAAAAAGATGATACTAAAAAATAGGATATTAATATAAATTCTCTAATAATATAATTTGTTACGATGGAAAATTTTTAAATAGGATTTTATGGTAAATTTACTCATAATGTCAAAAGGAGTATATTTGCTAAGGGTTTTTCGCTCTAAAATTAAATAATAATAAGTAGTAAATACTCTAATATCCTGTGATTCCCCATCATGTAATTTTCCCTCCCACAAACTTTTAATTTTTTTGAATCCTTCTTGTTAGTATTATAATTCGCCTCCCCTTCTCCAATAAAATTTTTTTATTTTTAAATTTCCTTTA
>Ga0169931_10010525_pt1 | contig 13177 bp, 7 predicted proteins | sample Kivu_15m_20L_FD_129675 | JGI IMG/M metagenome (GOLD analysis project Ga0169931, IMG submission 129675) | Freshwater microbial communities from Lake Kivu, Western Province, Rwanda to study Microbial Dark Matter (Phase II) - Kivu_15m_20L... | ecosystem: Environmental > Aquatic > Freshwater > Lake ...
CACAAGAAGATTACCAGTACGCTTTCGTTGGGCGTCGCTCAAGGCTTGCATTTTGTCACTAAACGAGTTACCCAATTGTCGTAGTTCTTCTTCCGTTGCAGAGACGCCACTAGTTATGATAGAAACAAGTTCTTTGAGTGGACGACGATTAGGATATTTCGCATAGTCCCACGCGAATTGCTGAATATATCTCTGAGATGGCACTACAAAAACAATGAGCTATATTATGAAGAGTATGTTGAAACAAAGTGTTTCGGCACGTACCACCACCGACAGTCAAATCAGCCTTCTTCCCTGAAAACGATGAAAATTCCATAGCTGTTTTTTCCACCTTTCGTAATATACCCTCAACGTATGAATCTGTCTTTCCCAGTTCATCACTTAGATCCTAAAACAGACATAGAAGCAGACTTTCGAGTTTGAAAAAGAAACGCGCCAAAGAATGTAAATATGACTACCAATTGCAAAATATAGACTCACCATTAAGCTATCCAAAGTACCCACCATCAATGAAGGAGCTTCTAGTTTGAAAATTTCTACGATAGCGAGAGAAATGTTAGTACAATGACAAGTGCAGAAACGTTTTTACGTTTAGCGTGTACAACTCACCAGACAGATTTGCCTCTTGTGATGCCCCTGCTTTTTGAAGCTTCTTATAAGCCTGATCAGATCCACCACCTGCATTAGAGATAGAGGCAATAAAGTAGCTCATAATGGATGAAAAATGATGTCAAAGTTGAAGCTATAGAGGCAATAACTAATTGGCGTGTACATCCATCACAGATTGCAACAGGAGGGCGTCGGAGGCAGAGAGTGTTATCTGTGAGCGAGACAGGCAGTACTGTACTGCATGGAGGATCTAAGCCTACTGTACCATACATACGCGTACGAGATGGGATGCATCCTAGCGATACATACATACGACCTACAACATGAGGCATTGAGTATGTGGGTTCAGTACACATTCTGTGCACGTGGCGCAGAACGCCGGCCAAACTGTCTGTCATGAGTGAGTGGTGATGTATTTATTCATTTATTCCCCATGTTACGAACAAAAAAAGAATTCCATCACACCATCTTCATTATTATACCGTCAGTCGTTCATTTATACTTTGATTCGATCTAATTTTCATATGAATAGAAATCAACATTTGAAATTTGGACGCAAGAGGAGGCGTCATCTCCGACTATCGTTTACCTCTCAACATATGTCTCGGGATTATACCCAGTTTCTAAAGACCATAGTATTCGGTCTACTTTGCATTTTTAGTTGCAGGCATCCATTTCCCTCGGGTTCGATTGTGCAGGCTTTTTTGTGCGGGGATCAATCATATCGATGGAAAGACCATCGGCTACAATTTTGGAATCAAAAGAAGCACCGAATGGAACTTGACCCTCCATTGCTGATAAGAAACGACCGTACAGCCAATCATTATCGGTTCAAGATGAAATGTTCTCCATATTGGGCATCCATCATACCTAATAACTATGGAAATGAGGGTGATGAAGGAGAAGTAACGAATCAAAAAGAAGCAACAAGCAATATCAATAGCATCTCATTTTCCAAGGAACTTAAGGAACCTGGACACACCACAGTCAATATTCTTAGTGGCTTCGCGGATACTCTACCCGTCAACACAGCATCCTCCTTTAATTCAAACGGTGTGAGGAAAGGACTCTATGAGGAATCAGTACTACGAAACTTTGCCTTTCAAAATTCTACGCTAGATAAACCCCAACCACTTTCCACAAGCACAACGGTCACTATTGCGGCAGCGACTGCTCCTGAGGTGAATAAATGGACCACAATTATGAAAGATGGGACTACAGCAGCCTTTCAAAGGTCAGATAAGAAAATGACAATCGTTGAAGCTATGGATTCACTCTACAATAGTCTTAAAGATATGTCAGAGTTTGATAGTCAAGAGGTTGAGCGTTATTGGGATAGACTCATGCCATCGGTTTCATACTTGGGTAGTAACCGAGCAGCCAAAGTCAAGGAAGCTCTGCGAGTGGCTTATCGTGCACATCGAGAGCAAAAGCGAAAAAGCGGTGAACCCTTTATCATACATCCAGTAGAGGTCGCATTACTTTTAGCTGGATTAAAAATGGATGGAGAAACCATCATGGCAGGACTCCTTCATGATACCGTTGAGGATACAGATTTAACTTTTGATCAAATTGAAGCCATGTTTGGACATGTTGTGCGGAATATTGTAGAGGGCGAAACTAAGGTGTCGAAGCTTCCCAAGCTTGCCTTTAGTGATTATGCGGATGAACAAGCTGAGAATCTTAGACAAATGTTTGTAGCCATGACAGATGATTATAGAATCATCATCGTAAAACTCGCAGATCGTCTACACAACATGAGGACTCTCAATTTTATGAAGCCTGAAAAGCAAATTAAAATCAGTAGGGAAACTCTTGATATATTTGCACCGTTAGCGCACCGTATGGGGATATGGCAATTTAAGGCTGAGCTTGAAGATACTGCCTTCATCTACTTGTACCCTAATGAGTATAAATGGTTGAACCGTCGTCTCCGAAGACATCAGGCTCAATTCAAAGAGACATTGGAAAAATCTCAAGATATTCTTCGTCGGACATTACAGGATGATGATACTCTCCGTGAGCAGGCTCAGAATGTTCTAGTTTATGGACGTACTAAGGAATTGTACTCACTCTGGTATAAGATGGAGACTAAAGGTGTTCGAGATTTAAATAATATCTCAGATGTTGTTGGTCTTCGTGTTATTATTGAACCGAAATGTCCCACAAACGTGTCAGAAAATGATAAGGATACCGATCGAGGAGTATGGTTATGTTATCACGTACTGGGCTTAGTACAACATTTACAAGGATTCCAACCAGTTCCCACTAAGGTAAGCTCCGCGTTATAATACGGAAACTTTTATTATATTGAATGTTTCTGTAACGAACAATTGCTTTCTTATTCACTACAGGTCAAGGATTACATATCCTTTCCGAAACCAAACGGATACCAATCTCTTCATACGGCAATATACTCGGTGAATGGTCAAATGATAGAGGTTCAGATTCGTACAGCAGCGATGCATCAAGTAGCGGAATTCGGAATGGCATCTCATTGGTCCTATACAGATGAAAAGAAGCGTACGAATAGCAAAACAGGTCTTTTTAACACTCCTTGGCTGTCAAGTATTAAGGAATGGCAAGATGATACTATGTGCTCTCGTGATTTTGTAGATTGCGTTCGTCGAGAACTACTTGGAAAAAGGGTATTTGTTTTTTTACGTGATGGGAAAATTTTAAATCTTGCAAAAGGTGCTACTGTGATCGATGCTGCTTTCCAAATTCATTCTGAAATCGGGCTTAACATGCATGGGGTCGAAATCAATGGGAAGCCGGTACCCTTTTCATATGAATTGAAAAATGGCGATGTAGTTTCTGTTCTTAGTGGTGAGGGTAGGCCCACCACAGACTGGATGCGATTCGCTATACTGAAAGCGACCCGAGCTAGATTGCGAACGTATTTCCGCAAGGAACAAAGGCAAAGTTTACGGAAAGCTGGGGAAATCCTACTTATGGAATTTCTTTCCACGTATGGTGACCTGATTCAAGAATCATCTTTTATCAGTGAAGAATTTTCTATCCCAACTACGGTAAATAAAGTTGCAAAGTTCCTTCCAGGTAGATCGAAATATAACGATCTTGACGATCTCCTTGTCGATATCGGGAAGAACAACGACAATGATTTTATGCTCTCAGTTATTGCCAAAATTTTTCTTGTGTCACTCAGTGTACTTACCAAAGCTGTGGAAAATTCACCCAATTCTATCTCGCGTAATGTTTTAGCCGCTGTTCAAAGGAGCAGATTAAAGGCTGACGAAGCGAAAGTTGCTGCCGACAGTAGTACTGATGATGGGCCTGATCTTGACCTGTCTTCTGTATTTAAAGCACCGAATGGGGTTACGTCATCTGCGAATAATGAAGTAATACCCAAGAAACTTTTTGCCGCAAACGATTCAGAAATAGCAGATCCTGATAATCTCTGTGATGTGTGCCTACCAATATACGGAGATGACATTATAGGGACTCGCGTGGGGGATGCGATCTCAAGCGACCCAGCTTATTTCGTATCTACAGTTCATAGATGTGGTTGTCCGATCGCTCAGAAGACGATTGATTTCGCCAGGTCTGCCCAGAATCCGAAGTATGAAACTAGCACTTCAAATACAATATCGAAATATTTCTACAACACGCGCCTTGCAGGACAACGTGATTCCATGAACGAGAAAGGACAACATCAAGAAATAGTCAAAGTTCGGTGGCAGGATCCCGAGCTGATCGAAGAACCGGTCCTATATAAAGCAGAGGTCGTGGTGAAGTGTGTTGATAGAAAGTTACTGTTAGCAGACTGTAGTGAGGTTGTATCAGACTTATCTGAAATAATTAAGACAGAGAGCTTGACAACCAAAGACCACGCAACTTTGAAATTCCTTGTAAAAGTAAAAAATGTAGAACAGCTACAAACCCTTATTGACAGTTTGGGTGAAATACCGTCTGTTGTATCGGTAGAACGAACTGTGAGTATTGTTTTTTCTGATATTTTTTGAAACTATTATATTGTATGGACTGATAGAGCATTGAGCTTACCATACAATTTCTCTTTCTTTCGTTTCATAGTTCGGATCTAGCCTTCAAGTGTGATACACAGATATGTACTAAATTAGATACACTTTTTTGTTTTCAATCATTTCTTATAATTACTGTATCCTGATTCTCATTTGAGCTTCAGCCACAACTTTCCCACCTGGGCATTGTTCCCAAAATTGTGATGCAAGGACCATACCATCCCATTGATAAAGACCACTTTTGTAGACCCCTGCAAATGGTCCATTTTCACGATCCAGTACATGCGAGAGTACATGCTGCTCCGTGTCGGTCAGAGGTAATCGTTGAATGCCTTGAGATTTGACATAACCACAATCCTCTATCTTTAGATTCGAGAATCGACAAGCTATGGTACAAGCATGATCGACTTCGTCTATGCTACCCATACCCACAATAGTACAAGCAATGGCAGGTTGTGATAAGGCATACAATAATGCCAAAGAACTTAGACTGACTTGATATCGATCACAATAAAGTTGTGTTTCCTTACAAGCGAATCGAAGATCCAAAGATGCGGGATGCCACGGTTGATGTCCCTTTGAAGTAAGTAGACCCATGGAATATGGTGCTGCAGCCATTAATCCAATAGAATTGTCATAGCAAAAAGAAGCAAAGCTGATCTTGTTATTATTATCTTCTTCCTCTTGGTAATGAAACGACGATGAGTCCAAATCCTCCACATTTGGATAAGCATCGGAATCAATATTGGATGTAGAAAACAGGGAAGAATCATGTAAGTTAAAATGACAGTATGTTAAGCTCGTATCAAAGATCATGGAAGGAAACGTGGTGGTCGACTTTTTGGTTAATTGTAGTTGTGAAGATCGTACAAGTATTTCATGTTGTATCTGCAGAGGATAACCAGTAATTCCTAACGCGCGACATAGGTTCAGTTTATCTCTACAATAAATCATAGCAGGGATTGTTTCATCCAATAGTAATTGTATACTAGGTGAATATTCTGGATCATGTAATTGAAGTATATCAATATATTGACAATTCATTCTCTGGATCGATACCTTGGTAGCCTCAATAGTCCTATAATAGGAATAATCAAATTGTTTTATTGGTTCCTTGTCATATCGTCCAATTTTAGTATTGATAATCAAATCTGTACGACTGGTTTTTGTTTCTTTGAATATTTCATCCAAAGCGTATCCTATAACAACTTCACTTAACCCATACCCATACCATGCAGCTGTATCAATAAAATTGATACCCCATTTTATGATTGCATACTTGATGATAGATATCCATTCTTGAACTTTTGGATGATTTTTATGTACATTATCTACAGTAAGCTGTTGGAATGATAAATCAACGGTTGATGATGACAATTTGCCTTCATCCGTGGGCAGAAAAAATGTAGAAAACGCTGATCCACCTATCCCGATGATAGGGACAGATTTTGGAAGACGAGAATTCCCCTCTTCTCTTAGAGCAAACTTCCGTCGTGGAACTTTTTCTAGTGTCTTTATCATCGCCGTTGTAGTCATTATCTATCCTGTCTCTCTCTTCCCAATTTATTGTTTATGTTTGATGGTTAAAGAATACTTGTCCGTGTAATGTAGAAAACTGTTGGTCTTGTTATTTGTTGTTGAAATTTTACGTTCTTCGTCAGCTTCTCAAACTCCTGCCCTCCCTATTAAGCTCCAATAGTAGTATCTAATCTTCGTAATATTAAAATATGATGTTTAAAAAGTCTATCTAGATTGTCATTGCAAAGATCTCCCATCGCTAAATCCATCAACGACTCCAACTTCTCATCTGTCCCGCTTTTACGATTTTTCTGCACGACTGGGTTGAAATCTGGCACGACTGAAATTTTACTTTCTCCAGCATTATTCGCTGTATCGCTGGCGTGCTGCTGGCTGCTGCGCTCCACGTGTTTTTTTTGCAGGAAACGCCATCTTCATTTTTCTTGAATATTTCCAGTAGATAGTAGGAGGAGAATCCAGAGGAATCTCTCCATTTCTTTTTGACTCATAAACTACCGTATTCACCAAGCATCGGTGGCAAAGAGAGATCTTACTTTAACATCATGGCTAAAAGAAGAACAACGTTTTCCAAAGATTGTGATTCAAAACGTATCAGTTTTGTATCCCTTTATCGACCGAAACTTTCTTCGTCATCATCATCGGCTACAACAGATGTGAAAAAGAAACGTTCCACTCCAAAAGCTTTTCATTTTGTCTTTCTTGTTTTCTATATACTTCAAGCCTATCGCACGATACGAACCATTGGACAACCATATGAAAAATTCCTCTTGAGAGCAGAAAGAGATGGATTTCAAGGTAAAAATACATACATGGATCCCATAAAGTTATTTATGTTTTGAAAAAAGATTTATTTTTTTCAATATGGATCCTGTTTTTCATTTTCTTTCTTTTGTAAAAGTTATGGAGGGTACAGCAAAGTTAAGAGCGGAACTTGAATATGCACTTGCAGATGTAAATAATCCTGATCGTCCGAAAGATAAGTTAGGTTGGTTTTCATGGATGAACATGGATATTGAAGAACATGCAAAGTTGAAAAAGAAATTGAGTGAACAATCGGTATTAGATTCCTTACCCAAACATATGCGTGTACCCAATAAATATGCACCTGAATTTTTTTCTGCATTACTTTTGGGATTCCTTGCGGTCTTACATACCTTGATTATGCTACTTCAACATTGGAGTGTGGCATTCAATATTTGGATTAATTATACAGAAGTGGATGTTGAGACAGTAGACATACCCCCCGAGATGATGAATATACCGGATGAGTCAGAGTTTGAGACTAGTATTCGTGGTCATGCCAAGAATGGTAGTAGTGATGGACAGAAAAATTTTGGTCAATTCATTTATGACCGAGCTATGCATGTGAGTCTACCATCCCAATTACCTACACATGCTCGTATTACACCGAGTCCAAGAGGAAGAGATGTCCTAGTGCCGCTGATGTACTTACCCAGTTTAGGGATTACTTTTGAATTCCATCGTAGACGATACACATACAATGCAGCATCTCAAACGTGGACCAAAATACGTTGTCGAACCAATATGCCTACTTTATTTTTTTCAACCTGGCCTGGATTTACATCTGCAGATCAAATTACTGCATCTCAAATACGTTTCGGATCGAATATATTCGAAGTAAGACAACCCACATTTATGGAGATGTACAAGGCACAGCTCTTATCACCCTTCACTGTATTTCAAATATTTTGTGTCGGCTTATGGCTTCTCGATGAATATTGGCGCTATAGCTTTCTATCTCTTTTTATGATCCTAATGTTCGAGGCTACAGTTGTTTTCAGTCGATTGAAAAGTTTGAGCGCTATTCAAGGGATGGGAAATAAGCCTCGACCAATGTATGTCTATCGTATGGGTAAATGGCGTCTCATACATAGTACAGAATTACTTCCTGGTGATATCCTAAGCCTTACTATGCACAAACCTCACTATCAACGAATTAACAATGTCGACAAAGACAAAGGAACTGGAGACAACAATAACCCAGTGAAAAGTGATACACGCGAGCATGAAGACGGTGATGTTGTACCTGCAGATATACTCCTTCTGCGAGGTTCTGCAGTGGTTAACGAAGCCAGCTTAACAGGCGAGTCTGTACCTCAAATGAAAGATGGAATGAGTGAACTTAGTGAAAAAGACAATTTGAGCATGAAAAATCAGCATAAAACACATGTTCTATATGCAGGAACGAAAATACTTCAGTCCAAGGGTGTTGCCATGGTTGAGGCAGAGGAGGCTTCATCTGATGAAGACGAGGAAAGAGTAACCAAGATAAAAACAGATGGTACATCAGAGGATAAGATTGACCATATACCGGCTCCTCCTGATTCTGGATGTCTTTGTTTCGTTCTTCGAACTGGTTTTAGTTCTGCACAAGGAAAATTGGTCCGGATGATCGAAGGATCGCAAGAAAAGGTTAAAGGTCATGAAAAGGAGACAGGTTTACTCCTCCTCCTTCTTTGTGTTTTCGCCGTTTTATCCTCTTCCTATGTCCTTTATCATGGTCTTCAAAATGAAAAGAGGTCTCAATATGAGTTGATGTTACATTGCGTTTTGATTATCACAAGTGTGATCCCACCAGAACTACCTATGCAAATGGCGCTTGCTGTAAATAACTCGATTTTGACATTGATGAAGCTTCAAATCTTTTGCACTGAACCATATCGCGTTCCAATCGCTGGTAGCCTGTCGGCCACCTTGTTTGACAAGACAGGTACTTTAACTACCGACGAGCTTGTCGCAGTTGGTGTTCTCGAAGCGAATAATCTTGACACCGGATCGGACTCGAGTAACATAAACCTGACTCCTGTAATTAGAGCCCAATCCGAAGCTGCATTAGTGATTGCTGGATGTCATGCTGTTGTATCTATAGAAAATGAATTGGTAGGAGATCCTCTTGAAATCGCTGCGTTAAATGCTATGAGATGGGGTATCGCCTCCAACTCTGGGTATTCGATTCCGTTACCGGCATCCGAAAAGAAAGAGGCAGGTAGTAATATTACTATTTCAGGCAAAGCCATAACACAGTTGGAAGTCATACAGAGACATCATTTCAGTAGTAAATTGCAACGAATGAGCTGCGTTGTTAAGGATGTGATAAATAAGCGCACATTCACCGTTGTCAAGGGGTCTCCCGAAGCGATAGGCAATCTTCTCGCTCAGAAGCCACGAATGTACGATCCTAAAGCCAAGATGCTCGCGAAACGTGGCTATCGTGTTATAGCCATGGGTTATAAATTTCTTTCATTTAATGATCTTGAACAAGCCCGGGACTCCCGTAGCTATTGCGAAGAAGGCATAACGTTCGCCGGCTTCATTGCATTTACTTGTCGTGTACGAAAAGATACTAAAGACGTGCTAGCAAGTCTTATCGAAGGTGGCTTAAGTGTTGCAATGGTCACTGGTGACGCTCTTTTGACAGCCGCCCACGTTGCCAAGGAGGTGGGAATATGTTCCGGACAAGTGTCGTCAAAGAAGAAAAGTGACGAAGATCCTATTGTTGACGAACCCAATGATGAATTAAGAGATCTTATTATCAAGAGACGTAAAGAATTATCCCTCAAGCATAAGGCAGACCCCGAGCCTGATCCCAAAGCAGCCCTCAAGTCGCTGTTGTGTCTTGAACAAGATTCGGAAGGAAGTCTATATTGGCAGCGATATGACGATGAGTCATATTATACGTCATACAATGCATCGCAAGTGCCGACACTAGCGAATGAGTTCGATCTAGCGCTTACTGGGAAAAATCTCTCAAAGGCGTTTGAATTAGACATCACCACTAAAAAAATATTATCACATATAAAGATATTTGCACGGATGACACCAGATGCTAAAGAAACAGTCATTGAATGCCTTCACTCAGTAGGTATTTTGTGTCTCATGTGCGGTGATGGGGCGAATGACGTCGGTGCTTTAAAACAAGCCGATGTTGGGGTAGCTCTTCTGTCTGGTTTTGGTGATGTAAATGTTGACAAAGGTGACGAGGGAAGGAAGAGGACTAAAAAGATTGATCCAGCTGCGGATATTCCTTTGCACACAATCATTCCCAAAGAACATTGGGACACGTTCAGTAAGATGCCTGTGTACATCATCAAACAGAGACTGTATCAACTAGGCGTTGATCTCAAGAAATATCCTGAGTTGACAGAAAAGAATGATTTGCTAACTTTATTTCAAGTAAAAGCGAGACAGCATGCAGCTTCAATTAAGAAACAGAAAGAACTTGAAGATAGCCAGAAAATGACTAAGGTTGAACAAAAAGCAAAGAAGAAGCAGAGTATTGAAGAAAAGACGGAAAAATTAATTCGTAGAACTGCTGAATATGAGGCTAAGGGAATTCCCTTCGCGCAGTTTAAAGCCATGAAAGATATAATGGCTGAGGATATCGCTGAGGGGCGTAAGAAGCAGATTGAGAACGCAAAAGCCAATGCACATTTGCATTCTTTAGAAGGGGAAGCATCAGCGCTAGTTGCTCAGTTCCAGGATCTCGAATTAGACGAAATTCCCATGGTGAAACTTGGTGATGCATCCATAGCAGCACCATTTACATCCAAAATACCGAGTATTAGAAGCTGTGTCGATATCATTAGACAGGGAAGATGTACTCTAGTGAGCAGCTTACAAATGGTAAGTGCTATGAATCATGAATCCGATAATGTTAGCTACGTATAAAATCTTGCACTGATTCGATATTATCCATATTCGGCGTCTACAAACATAACGTTTCTATTTGTTGCGATGAAGTATCAAATTCTGGCTTTGAATTGTTTAATCAGTTCCTATTCACTATCGGTACTATATCTTGATGGAGTTAAATATGGTGACACTCAAATGACGGCCATGTCGGTGCGTAAAACGAATTTATATTTGTCATGCAAATAGAACGAATTCATCTCTTCATAATTTTCCTCTCCGCTGGAACTACAGATGCTTAGTTCGATTTCAATGTTATCGGTGGCACGATCCAAACCACTTGAAAAGTTAACCTCAGTCAGGCCTCTTACTACAATATTTCATCCATCTATGTTTCTCAGTTTGTTGGGGCAATTTTCGATTCATTTAGTTACCATGATATGGGCAGTACAAAAGTCTAAGGCGCACTTACCTCCAGGATATGAGCCAGATGTTGATGGAAAATTCAAACCTGGAATTTTAAATAGTGTCGTTTTCCTTGTAAGCAATGTTCAACAGGTTACAGTATTTGTTGTCAACTTACAGGGGAGACCATTCATGACAGGGTTCACTGAGAATCGACCATTGATGTTGAGTTTGATCGCAACCTTCATGCTCACGTTTATGTTTGCTAGCGAATCGATACCCGGTCTCAATAAATATTTCCAACTTGTCCCTTTTCCAAGTGAAGATTTTCGCAATTTCATTATCAAGCTTTTATTAGCGGATGTCGGTCTTACTTTTGGCTTTGATCGTCTGATGAAGTTCATCTTCTGTCGCCATATTCTTAGAGCTAGTATCGAGGGCACTACTATTTGGGATTTCGTGAGATTGGCGCGTCAAGTAGGTTATGTTGCGCTACTTATGTATGTATTTATCGGCGATAGTGGTCAATGGAATGAGATCGACTCGAGTATGAATAATGCTACGAATATTACGATGATTGGGGAACTTTAGCGAGATCAATGTCGTCTTTTGAAGCTCTAAGACAAATAACAAGCACATGTCATAGTACCGCAATAATATTAAGTAACAGTTGCTTGTCGATAGCATAGGTCAAGTTTTATTTATCCGATTTCACATTTTTTAATCATGACCCAGATAGGCATTCATCTTGCTCTTAATTATTCCCGCAGCATCGAACAGCAGACTATTATTATGCAGGGAAAAAAATTACTCACAATTTTTAAACCTTGCTTTTTTATGACAAGAAGTAAAAAAATGTCAAGCTGTGTCCTCCATTTGTTACTTTCAATACACCTGCTTTCGATATCGGCCTTTGTGCTTTATAATCGAAATCAGCCCACACTAAGCAAACGGAGAATATGGAATCGTAATTCATCTATGGACATGAGGTCCTCACACACCACCGACGATGATTTTCTTCCAGATCGTAGGCAGGCTACCCAAATGACTATGACCCTGTTATCAACACTCTTGATGAACTCTATACAGTCAGATGCAATTGTGGGATCGACAGAAGTAGAGTCTGTCAACACGATGTCACGTTTAGACTTACCTCCCATCACTCATAAAGTATTTATGGATGTGAGAATAGCCAGAGCCGATGGGACTTTTTATGTTCGAGATGATCCCCCGGGGACAATTCCAACACCTGACAATCAAGTATTTTATGCTCGTTTGATTTTAGGATTATTTGGTACCGTTGCACCATCACATGTTGAAAAATTCTTAAAATATGTCCTCGTCTCGCCTACAACTTCCACCGGTGAATACGATGATTCTCCATTACCCTCATATTCAAGAAGTGTATTCAAAAGTTTAGATCAACGTACAGGTTTATTAACAGGTGGCGCAATCCCAGGATTAGACAAAACGACTTTTGGTGGATCACCAGCATTACAATATGGTTCAAGAATCATCCCCGCCCAATTATGGATTGAGAAAAGTGCTACTACTGCTGCTGCTGCTACTGGTAGTGGTGGTAAGGGTGGTAATGCCAATTACGGTCGTATCTATCATACTCAAGGAAATTTATTAACACACCGTAACTTAGATGTCTCTCCAGAATTCGGCATAACAACTCGAGCTGCACCTGAATTAGACTCAACACATACAGTGTTTGGTTGTTTATTATCGGATGCATCCTCCAAGGCGTTTATAGAACGTATAATTGATTTACCCACTTATTCTATGGACCGTCCAACGATTGATATAGACAATGATAGTGGAGCTAGTGTTGTTATTGTAGACGCCGCATCCAGTTTATATACGCTTCAAAGAGATTTTTTTCGTCAAGCTGCCAAGACTTTTGGTGATACTCGGTTAGATAAGACATTTGAAGGTAAATTATTACGACGAGTTGAAGTTACTCA